>Ga0209396_1000271_pt1 | contig 64231 bp, 50 predicted proteins | sample GOMGulsemesocosm_6_FD_184638 | JGI IMG/M metagenome (GOLD analysis project Ga0209396, IMG submission 184638) | Methane-oxidizing microbial communities from mesocosms in the Gulf of Mexico - GOM8C Gulf of Mexico (SPAdes) (version 2) | ecosystem: Environmental > Aquatic > Marine > Cold seeps... | reverse complement strand
GTTATTACGGAGCACGTAGCCGTGTTTACCGTGTTGCTTATCAAGCAGTAACTAAAGCAGGTCAATACGCTTACCGCGATCGTCGTCAACGTAAACGTCAATTCCGTCAGCTTTGGATAACTCGTATTAATGCAGCAGCTCGCATAAATGGTTTATCTTACAGTGTTTTCATTAATGGTCTTAAAAAGGCTGCTATTGAGATCGATCGTAAGATCCTAGCTGATATTGCAGTATACGACAAAGCAACATTCACATTCTTAGTTGAAAAAGCGAAAGCTGCTTTAGCTGCATAGAGTTTGATAAAAGTTTTGTGAGAAGGACGCCTTAAGGCGTCCTTTTCTTTTTTAATCATTCTAACTTGTTCTTTAGCTCACTTTCTGCGTTTTAAAGTACTCACTAATAGTCATTAGCTCCGTGCTTTAACCTTGAAATTAAATTAAAGATCTGCGTAATAATGTATTAAAGTTGTTTAAGTTAATTAGATAATAAGTAGATATTAGTTATACCGAATATTATTTTATGTACAGGATGTACTATGTATCGCGGAGACAGGATGTCAAAGAGCGACATTGAAATAAGCAGTAAAGATATTATTCGCTACAATTAATTTTAACTTGATAAATAGGGTTTAAACCAATGAGTCTTGCAGATCAAATATTAGCGGTAAACGATGATTTACCTATTCGCACAGATGCACCAGTACATAGCGGCAAAGTCCGAAGTGTTTACTGGTTAACCGATGCTGATAGTAAACGATTAATTCAAGAGAAGGGTTATGATGTTGCTGATGATACGCCATTAGCTATTATGGTGATCAGTGACCGTATTTCTGCCTTTGACTGTATTTGGCAAGGTGAAGGCGGTATGAAAGGCGTTCCAGGTAAGGGCGCTTCACTTAATGCTATCTCAAACCATTGGTTTAAGTTATTCAAAGAACAAGGTTTAGCCGACAGCCATATCCTTGATATTCCGCACCCATTTGTTTGGATCGTGCAAAAAGCTAAACCTGTGATGATCGAAGCAATTTGTCGTCAGTATATTACTGGTTCAATGTGGCGTTCATATGTTAAGGGCGAACGTGAATTTTGTGGTATTGAAATTAGCGAAGGTTTAACAAAAGATTCAAAACTCCCTGAATTATTACAGACACCATCAACAAAAGGGATCCTAGAAGGCATTCCTGGCGTACCTGCCGTTGATGATGTAAACATTACCCGTAAAAATATTGAAGATAATTTTGAAGCATTTAATTTCAAATCTCTTGATGACATTACTTTATACGAAAAATTATTAACGGAAGGTTTTGACGTTATTTCTGATTCGTTAGCTAAATTAGATCAAATTTTTGTCGATACAAAGTTTGAATTTGGTTATGTGAAAGACAAAGCAGGTAATGACAAGCTAATTTATATGGACGAAGTAGGCACACCTGATTCGTCACGTATTTGGGATGGTGAACAATACCGTGGTGGTAAAGTTGTCGAAAATTCGAAAGAAGGTTTCCGCCAGTTATTGTTAGCACATTTCCCTGATGCTGATATATTATTAAATAAAGCTCGTATGGATGAGCGTGAAGCATTAGCACGTGATAATGAATTGCCTGAATCTGTATTAATGGATGTTTCAAAAACTTATATGGCTATTGCTGAAAAAATTACCGGCCAAAAAATTGTGCTGTCGGCAAATCCTAAAGCAGAAGTTATTGACATTTTGCGTGAACAATATCAGTTAATTGATTAATTTTTAACTTAAGCTTTTGCTGATTAGTATTTTATAAACCCTACTTTTTCGTAGGGTTTATTGTTTTAGCATCATTGCTTTCGCTGTTTTCCAGTGCCTTTTGAAATAGACCATTTTTTTTCATGTCTTTTAGGACATGGGAAAGTGCTTTGGCTAATTTTTCATGGCGTTGTTTGTTTAAATAAACGTGCAGTGTAATACGCGCTAATGGCGGTTGTAGTATTTTTATACTTTTAGCATGTGCTTTGTTCTTACGAAGGAATTTAGTCGCAGTACTAAAACTGGTAATAGTGAGATCTGCTCTGTCATTAAACACCATAGAAATAGCTTGTTCAGTGCGATTAACTAAGTAAACATGCTTGAACTTATCTTCGTTCTCTTCAATAAATTTTGTGCCCCTTTCATAAGCAATAGAATAATTCTTCATACTATTCCAGCCATCAACGTCGATTTCAATCTTGCTCAATACAGATTGATCAATGGTAAAAAGGGGCTCAGTAACTTGTAGCAAATTTGGTAATGTTTTAAGGTTTAATGTACTTACTCGAAATAATTCACCATCAGTAATACCATTATTTGCCCATAACAAACTCCGTTGATTGGGCAGTGTTTTAATCGTTAAGCGATAACCTAATTTTAACAGTGCTACAGACAATATTTTATTAGCCTGCTGATATAACGGAGTGTCTGAATGATTTGTCGTGCTTAATACTATGTTACGGGTTGGATGGGGTACTTCTACGTTATTAGTAGAACCAATAGCTGAGCTCATCGCTGATATGTTCGCTAGCATAGCCCAAACACAGCTAAAAATTATTGATCTGGTAAGGTTACTTTTCATTACTCTGATCTCATTAATTAATATAACCATCTCCTTTAAATTTAGTTCAACTTAAATAATAAGTCGCATAGTAATAAGCTAGATAACTCTTGTATATATTTATTAATGTATTCCTTCCTTAGTAAATTAATGCTTAATGTGAAAATTCAGTGGATATCGATCATTGCTCACCCCATAGTAAACGCTAAGATAATGACTAAACGATAAAGCATTAACTGATAAAATCAGCAATATTCGAAGTAAAATTAGCTTTTAAAGACCAACAAATAAAAAATTAAAATTTAATTGCTTAAATAGCCCTGAAAATACGTCATCCCCCTACATTTTTTATTCATTTTTGTGTAGAATCACTCACCATTTTTATTAATTAAATCAGTCTAGCCAAAGCCTTGAATTATAGTATGAGGTTTTAGAGCCGCTTTAGAGGAACTCATGAATTTAGACGATATTATATTGCAAGCAGAACAAGCGATTGCTGCTGCAAAAGATCCTGCAGAACTTGATCAAGTTCGCGTTAACTTTTTAGGTAAAAAGGGTTTGTTCACAGAACAAATGAAAGGATTAAGTAAATTACCTAAAGAAGAAAAGCCTAAAGCAGGGCAAGTGATCAACATTGCAAAACAGCAAGTACAAAAGCTATTAACTGTTCGTGGCGAGTTACTACGTGCAGAAGTTATTGCTATACAATTAGCGGCCGAAACTATTGATGTAACATTACCTGGTCGTAGCAACGAGCTAGGTGGACTACACCCAGTAACACGAACTATTGAACGTATCGAAAGTTTCTTTGGTGACTTAGGTTTTTCCGTTAAGGAAGGACCAGAAGTTGAAGACGATTTTCATAACTTTGACGCTTTAAATATTCCAGAGCATCATCCTGCACGTCAAGACCATGATACATTTTACTTCAATCCTAAATTGGTTTTACGTACGCAAACGTCTGGTGTACAAATTCGTACGATGGAAAAAGAACAACCACCTCTGCGTATTATCTCTCCGGGCAAAGTTTATCGTAATGACTACGACCAAACGCATACGCCAATGTTCCACCAAGTTGAAGGTTTGATGGTCGACAAAGATGTTAGCTTTACTCATCTTAAAGGTATTTTACACGACTTCTTGCATCACTTTTTTGAAGAAGAAGTTGAAATTCGTTTTCGTCCGTCATATTTCCCATTTACAGAACCCTCTGCAGAAGTAGACATTATGGGTAAAAATGGTAAATGGTTAGAAGTATTAGGTTGCGGTATGGTGCACCCTAATGTTTTGAAATCTGTGGGTATTGATCCTGAAGTTTATACCGGCTTTGCCTTTGGTATGGGTGTTGAACGTTTAACAATGTTGCGCTATGGCGTAAATGATTTACGTTCATTCTTCGAAAATGATCTTCGCTTCTTGAAACAGTTCAACTAGGAAAGCCAACAATGAAATTTAGTGAATCGTGGTTACGTGAGTGGGTTAATCCTGCTATTTCTTCTGATGAGTTAGCTCATCAAATTACTATGGCTGGCTTAGAAGTTGATGCTGTAGAACCTGTTGCAGGTGAGTTTACTGGTGTTTTGATTGGTGAAGTGGTTGAGTGTGGCCCACACCCAGATGCAGATAAATTGCAAGTAACAAAAATAAACTTAGGCAGCGAATTTAATGATGGCGAGTTAGTCGACATTGTGTGTGGTGCTAAAAATTGTCGTTTAGGACTAAAAGTAGCGGTTGCTACTGTTGGTGCAGTCTTACCTGGCGATTTTAAAATTAAAAAAGCTAAATTACGTGGTGTGCCATCCCATGGCATGTTGTGTAGCGAATCAGAAATTGGTTTAGCAGAAAGTGCTGACGGTATTATGGAACTTGCACAAGATGCGCCTTTAGGCATGTGTGTTCGTGAATACCTTGATTTAAATGATGTGACTATTGATGTTGATTTAACGGCTAACCGAGGTGACTGTCTTGGCCTTAAAGGCTTAGCACGTGAGGTTGGTGTATTAAATAGTGTCAATATTACTGAACCAGAAATTGTTGCTGTTATCCCAACGATTGATGATGTTCGTGAAATTACTTTATCAGCACCAGAAGCTTGTCCGCGTTATTTAGGTCGGGTCATTAAAGATATCGATGTAACGGCGACAACACCTTTATGGATGGTAGAAAAGCTACGTCGTTGTGGCACTCGTTCAATTGACCCTGTTGTTGATGTAACAAACTACGTGTTACTTGAGCAAGGGCATCCGATGCATGCTTTTGATTTATCAAAATTAGATGGCGGCATTAATGTTCGTTATGCCACCTCAGGTGAAAAACTTGTATTACTTGACGGTAATGAAGTGACGCTTTCAACTGAGACTTTAGTTATTGCTGATGAGAACAAAGCATTAGCAATGGCAGGTATCTTTGGTGGTCAAGACTCTGGTGTCAAATCTGACCAAGAAGAAAAAACTACTGATATTTTCTTAGAGAGTGCATTTTTTGCACCACTTGCTATTTTAGGTAAAGCGCGTCAATACGGTTTACATACAGATTCATCACATCGCTATGAGCGTGGCATTGACCCAGAATTACAACGCAATGCAATGGAGCGAGCAACAACATTATTGTTAGATATTGTTGGTGGTAAAGCTGGACCTATCGTTGAAGCATTAAGTGCGGAACATTTACCAAAAGAAAAAACAGTTACTCTACGCCGTGAAAAACTTGATGGACGTATTGGTCATCACATAACAGATGAAACGGTTAATGAAATATTAACGCGTTTAGGTTTTGTGGTTACTATTGAAAACGATGCATCGGAAAGAGTGTGGACTGTTATTGTGCCAGCTTATCGTTTTGATATTAAAATTGAAGTTGATTTAATTGAAGAAGTTGCACGTATTTTTGGTTATAACAATATTCCTAATGTTTCGCCAAAAGCAACGTTAGCAATGCGTGAGCAAAAGGAAAAATTTATTCCTTTAAAACGTTTACGTAACGTAATGGTTAACCGAGGTTATCAAGAAGCAATTACTTATAGTTTTGTTGACCCGAAAGTTCAGTCATTAATTCACCCTGAAAATGAAGTGATGACTTTGCCTCATCCTATTTCTTCTGAAATGTCGGTAATGCGTTTAAGCATGTGGACAGGGTTATTACAGTCGGTTATTTATAATCAAAACCGTCAGCAATCTCGACTTCGTTTATTTGAAACCGGTTTACGTTTCGTACCTGATGCGACAGCAGAAAATGGTGTTCGCCAAGAGCAAATGTTTGCAGGTGTCGTTACCGGACAGCGCAACGAAGAACATTGGGATATGGACAAGTCTACGACCGATTTTTTTGATTTAAAATCAGACGTTGAAGCTTTACTGGCACTTACCGCAGATGCCGCGTCTTATGAGTTTTCAAAAGACGAAATTGCAGCGCTACATCCTGGGCAAACAGCTGCTATTCATAGAAATGGCGTGTTGGTTGGGCATATTGGTACCTTACATCCTGAATTAGAAAGAAAATTAGGGTTAAATGGCCGAACATTTATTTTTGAACTATTATTGTCTGAAATTTCAATACAGAAAATCCCTGAAGCAGGTGCTATATCTCGCTTTCCGGCCAATAGACGTGACATTGCAGTGATAGTTGAAGAGAAAATAAACGCAAATAAAGTGTTACAACTTATTGAAAAGGTTGGCGGAAATTATTTAGTTGATCTAAACTTGTTTGATGTATACCGAGGAAATGGTATCGAAGAAGGGTTTAAGAGCTTAGCGATAGCGATGACTTTACAGGATTGTGATAAAACCCTTGAAGAAAAAGATATTAATGAAGTCGTGGAACGTGTCGTTGACACATTAGAAACTGAGCTAAATGCATCACTGAGGAATTAGGTAATGGCGCTTACGAAAGCAGAAGTAGCAGAACATTTATTTGAAAAAGTTGGGTTGAGCAAACGCGACGCGAAAGATATGGTTGAGGTGTTTTTTGAAGAAATACGCGAAACTTTAGAAAGTGGCGAACAAGTAAAACTTTCTGGTTTCGGTAACTTTGATCTTCGTGTAAAAAGCGAGCGCCCAGGTCGTAACCCTAAAACGGGTGAAGATATTCCAATTTCTGCTCGTAAAGTAGTTACATTCCGCCCAGGACAAAAATTAAAGAGTCGCGTTGAAAACGGTAACGGCTAATTAGTTTATAAAGTTATAACAATGCCTACTGAGTATTTAGTCATACACAGTAGATGTTTTATTTAAGGTTGCTTCGGCAACCTTTTTTATGTCCAGGAAGAACGGCCATGACAGCTTTTAGGTATCCTACCTTCGCTGTATTAGTGCTTCTTCACGTCATTTTGTTCCAGACAAATCATAAGTACCCCCATCCTTGGAGGCAATGTAGTGATGCCACGAATGGTATGAAACGACGATGTTCAGAAAAATTTATGCTGTTAGATCTTTGCCAGATATTATGACTTAGTTGCTTGAAGATCAGGCCACAATTTCTTACTCAGGAAACGAATGAAATAGACAAATATTTCCTTAATCAATAAACCGGCAATTGCAAATGTTATCCCCGTTGTTAATGCATTTATTTCAAGTGGAATGACGATTGAAAAATCAATTAACGTATCTCGAATTATTGCTCTATCAGCATATATAATAAAATTAGAAAGTTGTTCGATATAGCTATTGTTAGTTATAACGTTAAGTTGGTGTTGTAAATACTCAACTCTTAATACTAATTGATTAATAATTTCGGCGGTGTTGACAATTGAGGGCTCTGAATTGGTTTGGTATTTCATTATCATGGCTGATAAATCACCTTGGTAGTGCTGATCAGCGATCGTTTGAAATTGCACCAAATGTAATTTTGCTTCAGATAAATGCCCAGACAACCTGTGTTTATATTGAATAATAAATGCAGGTAACTGCACACCCAAAATAAATGTTATGGTGAAAAAGCAGCGATCAATAATATTATTAATTACTCTAAACATATAAAAATTATCGCTTAAATAACTATCCTCAATTAATAACAGTAGCATACCTTTGTTTATCTTTTCTTTTAAATTTTATGGTTTAAAAATTGCATATTTATAAAATCGATTACGTATTTGGTTCAAATGACGTAAACAGTCAAATTTTTGGTGGTGGTATCAGCAATGAAAAATAATATAGATTACAACAAACAAGAACATTTACCGTTGCAAAGAACTTTTGTTCAAAAAAGTATGGCCGTTAAAAAGGTCAATAAAGTGCGGAATATTATTGCCGTAGGTAGCGTTTTTATTGCTAGCAGTATTTTTACATATAACGCTAATGCTTTAGAGATTGCTGGAAATTTTCATAAAGGTTCAGAGTCAAAATCACAAGGGTATAATTTTGCTTTAGCCGACACCTTTACAAAAGGCGGTAATATTTATTGGGCTGTTAGTTATAATAGTTTAGACAACGTAAAAGTAAACTGGAACAAGGATGAATTGTTTTTCAAAATAGATACAATTGATGCGCTTGTGAGCTACCGTCATAAAATACAAAGTTATAACTCTTTTTTCAAAAATCTTACCATTGAATATCAACTCGGTGCTTCTATAGCGCTTACGGAAAATAAATTTACTTGGCCAGAGGTTCCTGGTTTAGAAGAAGAAGTACATTATTTTTCACAAGAAAATGATATCAACGCAGTGATTGGTGTTAATGCTCAATATAAATTGAACCGAAATGCGGCGATAAATTTTGGTGTGAAATACCAACCTAGTTTTTCTGAATTCGGTTCGGTTAGTTCAGTTTATATAGGGTTGAGTTACCGCTTTGGCCGAGGTTTAGATTATTAAGCTTGATGCAAATACCGTTTAACAAAGCATTTACAGTCTTTGTGATTATAATTTGTTAAAATTTTAAAGATAAAATTATTAATGCTCGTCGATAAATTGGCTTTGCTTTTTAATTTTAAGTTGTAATAACTTGCTCTGACAAGTTTAAAATATATTGCTATTGGTGGGAATGTTTATGCCATTAAAAATTCGCTTTGTTGCTTTTTCTCTCATATTAACACTTATGGGTAACTCTCCTGTTTACGCCGTTGTTCCGCAATGTCCGCCGCCGCTTCCTTTGCTTGATGCCGACGGTGATGGCTACGATGACACTGTGGTTGTTGGCGGTGCTTATGACTTATTTCCGGCAAATGCTGCTGAGTGGTATGACACTGACCTAGACGGTATTGGTAACAATGCTGACACTGATGATGACGGTGATGGTGTTCCTGATATTTATGATTCTAACCGAGATAACGATCCTGTCCTTGATGTTTACGACCCTTTTATTGACAACTCTTTTGAATGGTTAGACACGGACGGGGATTGCTTAGGCAATACAATCGATCTTGATGATGATGGTGATGGCACAGTTGATATACTTGATGTATATCCTCTTAATCCCTTAGAGTGGGATGATACCGACAGTGATACGATTGGTAATAACACCGATACTGATGACGATGGTGACGGCACGATTGACTTATATGATGCTTTTCCGCTTGATGCAACAGAGCAGCTTGATACCGATTTTGATGGAATTGGCAATAATACTGATACGGATGATGATGGTGATACGATCCTCGATGTTAATGATGCTTTCCCATTAGATAGTTCTGAACAACTTGATACTGATAATGACGGACTGGGTGACAATGCTGATAATGACAGCGATGGTGACGGATACGCAAATGGTATTGATGTATGGCCAAGTGATCCATCAAAATGGTTCGATACCGATGGTGACGGTGTAGATAATAATGCCGATACTGATGATGATACACATGACGGTACGGGTGTAGGAGATGGCATTCTTGATGTAAATGATGACTTTCCTTTAAACGCCGCTGAATGGTTAGACACAGATAATGATGGTGTTGGTGATAACGGCGATACGGACGCCGACGGTGACGGTCACTTAAATGTTAATGATGCTTTTCCATTAAACAATACTGAGTATATTGATACTGACAGTGATGGCACTGGCAATAATGCTGATACCGATGATGATGGAGATAGTGTTTTAGACAGCAGTGATCCTTTTCCTTTAGATGCAAGTGAAACCCTTGATACCGACTCTGATGGCATAGGTAATAATTCAGATGCAGATGATGATGGTGATGGCGTCTTAGATGATATTAACGGTAATGGCATCATTGATGGATTAGATGACGTTTTTCCATTAAACGCCAATGAACATATTGACACAGATGCTGATGGTACTGGAAATAATACCGACACAGACGACGATGGTGATGGCGTAGCAGATGGTACTGATAAGTTTCCACTAGACGCTAATGAGTCAATAGATACTGATGGTGATGGTGTCGGTAATAACACCGACGATGATGATGATGGCGATGGTGTGTTAGATGTGGTTGATCCTGAGCCATTAAATATGCTGGCAACGACTGATACTGATGGTGATGGCATCGCTAATCTTACTGACACTGATGATGATGGTGACGGTTCTCTTGATGGTATTGATAAATTTCCGCTAGACCCTAATGAATACTTAGATACAGATGGTGATGGTGTTGGTGATAACACTGACACTGATATTGATGGAGATGGGGTTGCTAATGGAGTAGATCCTGAACCGACTGACCCAGCAGCCACAATTGATACAGATGCAGATGGTATTGCTAATATCTATGATACTGACGATGACGGTGATGGTGTTGCCGACAACATTGATTTATTTCCTTTAAACTCTGCTGAAAGTATTGACACCGATGGCGATGGTATAGGAAATACCTCTGATCCCGATGATGACAATGACGGTTTTATCGACGGTTCTGATATTTTTCCATTAGATGTAACTGAATACCTAGACACAGATGGTGACTTACTCGGCAACAATGCTGATACCGACGATGATGGCGATGGCATTATCGACTCTTTGGATGCCTTTCCGCTTGATGCGTTAGAAACCATAGATACTGATGGCGACCTTGTCGGTAATAATAGCGACAGTGATGATGATAATGACGGTTTCGTTGATGCAATAGATGCTTTTCCATTAGATGCTAACGAAAGCCTTGATACCGACAGTGATGGTTCAGGAAACAATGCTGATACTGATGATGATAACGATGGTTTTGTCGACAGTAATGACTTATACCCATTAGATGCCACTGAATGGAAAGACTCTGATGGTGACGGCATTGGTGATAATGCTGATGCAGATGATGATAACGATAACATTCTCGATGTTGATGATGATTTCCCATTTGATCCAGGTGAATATATTGATTCAGATGGTGATGGAGTCGGCGATGTACTCGATACCGACGATGATGGTGATGGCGTGCTGGACAACGTTGATTTATTCCCATTTGACCCTAATGAATCACTTGATAGTGATAATGACGGTATTGGTAATAATAGCGATAGCGACGACGACAATGACGGCGTTCTTGATATTGATGATGCTTTTCCCCTTGACCCGATAGAAAGTGTCGATACAGATGGAGATGGTATCGGTAACGTGAATGATATTGATGACGATGGTGATGGAGTACTTGATTATATTGATCAACTGCCACTTGATGACACAGAATCCTTAGATTTTGACGCAGATGGTTTAGGTAATAATGCGGATCCCGATGATGATAATGACGGTATGAGTGACGTATTTGAACTCCAATATGGTTTTGATCAATTTAATGCGGCAGATGCTTTAATCGATACCGATTCTGATGGCACGGTAAACGTTGATGAAGAACTTAATAATACCAATCCATTAATTGATGATTATGCACCAGTGATCACACTACCTACTGCTGTTCATCTTGATGCTGATCATACCTTTACAGCATTAACTAAAGACCAATTGGTAGCGATCACCGAAGTTTCTGTTGAAGACGGTCGTGATGGCCGAAATTGTTGTTCGTTAACGCCTGTAGGTTTCGAATTGGGTCAAAAGCATATTACCTCAGGTTTATACAATATTCTTTGGCGAGCGGTTGATGAAGCAGGAAATGTTTCAACTATACAACAAGTACTTAATGTTTATCCGTTAGTCAATTTCAGTGCTTCACAAACCGTCAGTGAAGGTTTCTCTGCTCGGGTAGAAGTTGTTTTATCAGGCGAAGCTCCTGATTATCCTGTTGAACTACCGTTTTCTATTTCCGGCAATGCAGATCCTCTTGATTATAGTTTATTGGATAATAAAATTGTGATTAATGAGGGAACGTCAGGATTTATTGAAATTCTTATTAATAAAGACTTCCAAGCAGAGAATGATGAGCAACTTATTCTCAGTTTTGGTGAAGAATTAAATACCGGTGTGCATAATTCTCATACCATCGTTATTACTGAAACTAACATCGCACCTAAAACAGAGTTGCGCATGAGCCAAAAAAATATTGCAGTTTCTAATATCAGTAAAGATCAAGGAGAAGTAACCATTGAATTACAAATACAAGATGCTAATCCTGATGATTTACATATTATTAATTGGTTATTACCTGAATACATAAATGCAGAAATAAGCGCTAATCAATTAAAGGTTTATTTACAACCAGATTCCTTTGATTTACCCGACGCAATTAAGGGATTAATTACGGTTGAAGTGAGTGTTACCGATAATGGCAGCGGTGAATTATCAAAAACACATCGCCTTAATATACCTGTTAGCAACACTTTAGCACGACTTGATGGTAGCGATACCGATGGTGATGGTATTGCTGACAATGTTGAAGGTTATGCTGATAATGACGGTGACGGTGTGCCCGCATTTCTTGATAATAACGATATTGCTTATTTACAGCCTTTACATGTAAATGCAGGTCAAACTAAATTGATGGAAACTGAACCAGGGTTAAAATTACGTCTGGGTAAATATGCTTTACAGCAGTTTTCAGATGGGGTGCAAATGACTCAACAAGAAATGGATGCAACAGGATTAGTTGCAACCGATGATTATGATCATCGAAGTGATTACTTTGATTTTGAAATTCATCACATCCTACCCGTAGGGTCTTCAGCTTTTGTGGTTATTCCTTTAAATGACGGCATTCCACAACATGCGCTCTATAGGAAGTTTAATAGCAATACTGGTTGGCAAAATTTTGTTGAAAATAGTAAAAACAGTTTAGCGTCTAGCGCGGCAGATAATGATGTTTGTCCGCCACCTCATAGTGAATTGTACCAACCAGGTTTAGCAGCAGGGCATCAATGTGTACGTTTACTGATAGAAGATGGTGGCGCAAATGACGCTGATGGGCTTGCTAATGGTATTATCGATGATCCCGGTGGTATTGCAGTCGTGCCTAATAAAGAAGTTGCTAAGGAAACGGATCCTAAGCAATCGAGCAGTGGCAGCATGTATTGGTTATTATTTCTAGTTTTAGCAAGCCTACGATTAAGAAATAATAGACAAAGTTGATAATAAAAAAGTCTCACAAACAAGTGAATATTTATGTTTGTTCGCCCGTTATTTTCCTATAAAATAGCGGGCAAATTTCTTCCTTCAATAAACGATAAGTATCTTTATGTTCGAACTTAAATACCATACTCCAAAAGAGTGGGCGCAAGTTGCACTCGCTGATTTCAATGCATTTTTACTTGACCACGCCACAGCGGAAAAAAAAGCGTCAGGTATGGCAATGTCAATGATCTCTCATTACCCCGATAGAAAAAATATGGTTAAAGCGATGGCTGATCTAGCCATAGAAGAACTTATTCATTTTAAACAAGTATTAAAACTAATTAATGCCCGTGGTATTCAACTGGGAGCAGACAGTAAAGACCCATATATCACGCAAATAAGAAAAGCATTTCGAAATGGCAGCGAAGTGTTTTTTATGGACCGGTTAATTGTCGCAGGCGTTATTGAAGCACGTGGTTATGAGCGCTTTTCGCTTATCGCTGATGCATTACCTGAAGGTAAAGATAAAATATTGTATGACGCTATTGCAAAGTCTGAAGAAAAACACAAAAACCTCTTTATTGAGCTTGCCTACGAATATTTTGATAAAGCTGAAGTGGATGAACGTTTAGAGGAAATTTTAACATTAGAAGCTGAAATTTGTGCAAAGCTTCCTTTTAGGGCCGCTTTACATTAGTTATTTAGCGATAGATCATTAATCATCAACGTTATGTCAAAAGCATTTAACCAATATTTTAGCCGCTATGCTGAACGTGAAGTCGAGGTGTTAATTCAACACCAGTCGCTTTTGCCTGATACTTTTTCGGTCGAGCACGTATTGGTTATTCCTGCTTATCAAGAAACTAGCGCTTTTATCAAACGCTTTCTAGCCTCTACACTTTCAAACAATCCGGTGTTAATGGTCGTCGTTATCAACGAGCCTACAGATTCTAATCTAAAGAGTTCACAAGAAAAACTACATCAATACTCACTCTCTTGTGGTGATATATTTTGGCAATATGAAAACTTAACGTTAATTAAAGTACAGCAAAGCCAAGCCTGGTTATTGGTGGTTGACCGCTTCACTATTGCTATAGACAAAGAGCAAGGAGTCGGGCTTGCCCGAAAAATTGGTGCAGACCTTAGTGCTTATTTAATTTCAATAAATAAAGTTAAACAGCCGTGGATCTGCTCAAGTGATGCTGATGCTCATTTACCAGATGACTATTTTAATACGTTAGGTTCACGCGATAAAAGCACGGTGGTTAGCTGTTTCAACTTTACGCATAGCAGCGATGATAAACGCATTCATCAGGCGAATTTTCTTTATGAAACAGCCTTACGTTATTATGTTGCTGGTTTACAATATGCTAATTCTCCCTATGCATTTTTTACTATTGGTAGTATTTTAGCCTTTAAAGCAGACGCTTATGTCCAAGCTCGAGGGTTTCCAAAAAGAAGTGCTGGTGAAGATTTTTATTTATTAAACAAACTGGCTAAATTAGGAAACGTTGAGTTTATTGAAGAGGTTATTGTAGAGCTTGAAGCAAGAACCTCTCAGCGAGTACCTTTTGGCACAGGACCTGCAGTACAAAAAATCCTTGATTTACAAGGAAATAATCAAGATTATTGTTATTATCATCCTCAAGTATTTATATTATTGAAAGAGACAATACATTCATTTTCAAGCCTATGGCACTATCGTGCTGATTTATTATCATGGTTCCAACAACAGTCATCAATAATTCAGTCAGCACTCACTGAAATTGGTTTCAATAGTTTTGTTGACAAACAAAAGAACAATAATGAAAAACAATTTAATAAGCAGCTTGTGGTTTGGTTTGATGCCTTTAAAACGTTAAAGTTTATTCACAGTTTACGTGCAAATCATTATCAAGATATTCCCTTATCACTCGCTTTATCAAAAGCACCCTTTACGTTGAAATAGAGCCAAACATACCATTTATCTTCTTAAATATTCATATATATATGCACGTCACTGCTTAATGTGAACTAATCGGTTACTTGAAATAGATCAGGTCTAAACCATTGATATAGATATAAGCGTAATTGTAACTAATTATTAATATTCACCAATTATTGACCCAAATACGACAGTCTTAGTATATCTTTAAAGTAAGCTGTATGTTTTTCATACATAGTTCATTAATTCTTTGCTGGAGGGGTTATGGCTATTTTTACCAATAACCGAATAAGAGTATGTTGTTTATTTACTTTTACTTTGTTGTTATCTGCATGTCAAAGCTCAAGTCACTTAAACGATAAGCAACTTATTGTTGAGTCAAATTTATATTTTGATAACTACTTTCCTAACTATCAATATATAAAAATAGAAACTGAGGAAGATATCTTTGCTCTAGACGATAAAATGCGGCTGATGGTCAAAGAAAAGTTAATCACAGAGCGTGATATTAAAAAACGTTCCATCAAGTTACTCGAACAAATATTTGATAAGAATAGCGTTGCACTAGAATATCGCTCTAATGCAAATGTGAATGCGAGAGATGTTTATAATAATCAAGCGGCGAATTGCTTGTCACTTACCATTATGGCTTATGCGCTAGCAAAAGAGGCTGGTTTAGACGTTAATTTTCATGATGTTAATATCCCTGAGTATTGGGTGAGAAATGGTGACAATAATATGCTGAGCGGTCATGTAAACTTAAGTATTTCAAGACCGATAAAATCAAGTCGTTATATTTTTATGGGAAAAAATATCCTAACAATAGATTTTGATCCCTATATTTCTAGAAAAAATTTCCCCAAAAAAACGATCAGTAAATCCGTTGTAGTTGCAATGTTTTATAGTAATAAAGGTGGGCAAGCGATACTTGATGGCGAGTATGAAAAAGCTTACGCTTATATTAAAAAAGCAACTCAAATAGCACCACAATTCAGTCCATCATGGAGTAACTTAGGGGTTTTGTATAAAAGTATTAATCAAAACGACTTTGCTCTAAGAGCCTACCGTTTTGCGATTGAAGTTGACCAAAATAACTTTAATGCGATGGCAAATATGAGTTTACTGTTAAGTAGCAGGGGGGAAAATGACGAGGTTAAAGAAATTCAAAAACGCCTTCATAATAAAAGAAGCAAAAACCCTTATTATCATGCAATGCAAGCAGGAAGAGCTTTTTATAATGGCGAAAATGAATTGGCAATTACTTACTATCAAAAGGCAATATCTCTAGCTAAAAAGGTACCTGAATTCCATTTCGAATTAGCGAAAGTTTATTATGGAATGAATGAAACGTTGAAGGCAAAAAAATCGATGAAAAGAGCAATACTTTATAACCGCGTAGAGGACGTTGAGGACCGTTATATTGCCAAGTTAAACTTAATTAATCAGGCTTCCATAACCTATTAAGAATTGGGATGTTTTGTATATCATCAGCTTTGAGTTTTTAGGTTCATTGGATACAAGAATACTAATAAATGGCATAATTTTTAATATAAATAACATAGTATTTATTGTATTAACTTACCCTCGTATTTAAATGCCTAGGGATGGCTTAATATGAAAATAAGCAGGGATAACACTAGAAAGTGGAAATACTGTTATTTATTACACGTAATTACACGTAATTACACTGTAATCGCTTATTTTTCTTTCCAAAGTTAAAGGAAATAGGGTATGTTAAAGTTAATAATACTCAATAGAATTTTTAGCTTTTAACATATGTATAACACCTATATAGCAAGACAAGCGATATTAGATAGAAACCGTGCCACTATTGGCTACGAGCTTTTATTTAGAGATAGCCCCGATAATAAATTCCCTGAAATTGATCAAGACGTTGCGAGCTCAAAATTGATCATTCAAAATCATCTACAGGGCGATATTCGCTCAATTAGTATGGGGAAACTTGCTTTTATTAACTTTACCGAAAAATGTTTAGTTAATAAATACCCATTAATGTTTGATAAAAGCGCGATTATTATCGAACTTGTTGGCCATACAACCGCAACAAATCGTTTGTTGAAAATTATTAAGTTTTATCATGATAAAGGTTATAAAATTGCTTTGACTGAATATGATCTTGATGAGAAGTGGGATGTTTTATTTCCATATATATCAATCATTAAAGTTAATATCGAAGTGGTTAACCCTAAACGTTTACATAACGTTATTGAACGATTAAAAGGACATAATGTTAAACTTGCCGCTGAAAAGGTAGAAACAAATTTTCAGGTACAAGCATTAGCTGAAGTCGGTTTCAATTATTACCAAGGTTACTTTTATCACGAACCTGAAATAGTAGAAGGGCAAACTCTCGCACCGATAAAAACTCAAATGTTGAATTTAATCAGTGAAACATTTCATTCACCATTAGATTACGACAATATAGCCACTATCATTAGCCATGATGTAAATCTAACGGTTGGTTTATTAAAATTAGTTAATAACGTCGCAACATCTACCAGAATTGAAATAACATCACTAAAACAAGCTGCTGCTTATTTAGGTGAAGATAAACTAAAACAGTTTGTTACTATTCTTGCTTTATCTAAATTGACTACAGATAAATCGGATGAAGTGTCTAAGCAAGCACTAATCACAGCAAAATTAATGACGTCGATCGCAAAAGCAAGTGTCTTTAAAGAAATCAGTGACTTTGCTTTTATTACCGGCTTATTAAGTGCCATTGAAGTTGTTTTAAGTATGCCTATTGATGAAATTGTTAAAACAATGCCTTTAGCGACACCGATTGAAAATGCATTAATAGATAATTCTGGCTTACTTGGTGAATTACTTAATTTGACGACTAAATATATTACCGGCAATGGAGAAAATATTAATCAGTTAATTGAAACCTACTCCCTAGATGCAAATTATATCCAACAAGAGTTTGTAGCGGCATGTAAATGGTGTAAAGACCTCGGTTTATAGATATTCCCAAGTTATATTAACTTTATATATAAACGTCTATTCATTGTATTTTGTTTAGGCGTTTTTTTTAAGAATGGTTACACCAAGCTGATCAATTATCTGTTCATTATTAATGGTTAAAATGGAAAAATAAAAAACTACCACGTTATAAAATTTATAAGTACGAGATCGTCGATGCGGGGGTAGAGCGATGGAGTATGAAAAAGTCGGTCACTTAATTAAATTGGTATTATGTCAAACATAAAAAAAGGTAGCGATAAAGCTACCTTTTTTGTGAAGCAATAAAGCTTAACGTAAATGCTTTTTAGTAACAGTTAACACTTTCAATGTATTTGTTGCACCTACTGTTTCCATCATATCGCCATGAGTGAAAATTACTTTGTCATCAACTTTTAAGTCTGAATTTTTCAATACTACACTTAATACCTGTTTTGATAATTCTTCATCAGAAAAGTCAGTTGAGTCAAATTCAACAGGATAAACACCACGATAAATAGCGGTTTTATTTAATGTTTTATCATGACGCGATAAAGAATAAATAGGCAGACCAGAAGTAATGCGTGACATAATTTTGCTAGTATGTCCTGACTCAGTCAATGAAACAATTGCTTTCACACCTTCTAAATGGTTTGCTGCGTACATTGCTGACATTGCGATTGTTTCTGAAATTTCAGAAAAAGTAAGCTCAATACGGTGATTTGAAATGTTCACTGAGCGATGTTCTTCAGCACCAACACAAACTGATGCCATAGCTTTTACTGTTTCTACTGGGTATTTACCAGCAGCAGTTTCAGCACTTAACATCACAGCGTCAGTACCATCAAGTACGGCGTTTGCAACATCCATAACTTCAGCACGAGTAGGCATTGGCTGTTCAATCATGGTTTCCATCATCTGTGTAGCCGTGATCACTACGCGATTTAATTGACGGCTACGGGTTATAATATGCTTTTGCTTACCCACTAATGCAGCATCTCCAATCTCAACACCTAAATCGCCACGAGCGACCATCACAACATCCGAAGCTAAAATAATGTCATCAAGAATTTTGTCATCGTTTACCGCTTCGGCACGCTCAATTTTAGACACTAAACGCGCATCACAACCCGCTTCTTGTGCTAATAAACGAGCTTCACGCATATCGGCGGCATCACGAGGAAAAGATACGGCTAAGAAGTCTACGTCAATTATCGCGGCTAATTTAATGTCTTCTTTATCTTTAGCGGTAAGTGCGGGAGCTGTTAATCCTCCTCCTTGACGGTTAATACCTTTATTGTTCGATAGAGGTCCACCTACGGTAACTTCAGTAAAAACAGATTGTCCTTCCGTGCTTAATACTTTTAATTGCACACGTCCATCGTCAAGCAAAAGGATATCGCCAGGAACAACATCTTGTGGTAATTTTTTGTAATCAATTCCTACTTTTTCTTGGCAGCCTTCACCTTTGGCTAATTCAGCGTCAAGCTCAAATTTGTCACCGATAGCTAGTTTAATAGGACCATTTTTAAAAGTAGATACTCTGATTTTTGGACCTTGTAAATCGCCTAAAATACCAACATATATACCGAGTTCTTTAGCTATTTCGCGAACATTGTTTGCGCGGTCAATATGATCTTGCGGAATACCATGAGAAAAATTTAGTCTAACCACGTTTACGCCAGCGGCTAATACTTCTTTCAATACTGCTTTATCATCAGTGGCTGGCCCAAGGGTAGCTACAATCTTCGTTCTTCTAGGCATCTTAATCCTTACTTCTATATTTGTGTGATTGTTGAAGACCAACAATGAGTGTTAGTCTTATCAATAGTTACGATTAATCTTTACGCTCAAAACGTGAGCTTCGTAAACTGTCTTTTACTTTCTTTAAATTATCTCTAAATTTTGTGCCACGTCTTAAAGTGAAACCGGTAGCTAATACGTCAATTAATGCTAGCTGCGCTATCCGAGAAGACATTGGCATATATAAATCAGTATCTTCAGCAACATCAACAGATAGAACAATGTTACATTCTTTTGCTAAAGGTGTGCCTTCGGTGGTTATACCAATAACAATTGCATCATTTTCTTTCGCTAAGCTCGCAACTTCTACCAATGATTTTGTACGCCCAGTATGCGAAATAACAACAACAACATCACCTTGTCTACTATTAATAGCACTCATACGTTGCATTAATATGTCATCGAAATAAACAACGGGTACATTAAAACGAAAAAACTTATTTAAGGCATCATGAGCTACAACGGCGGAAGCTCCTAGACCAAAGAATGATATTTTATTCGCTTGTGTTAACACATCAACTGCGCGATTGATCACATTAGCATCTAAACTTTTACGTGCTAACTCAAGACTTGCCATGGTTGATTCAAAAATCTTATCTGTGTATTCATCAGCCGTATCGTTTTCGTCAACGTGTCTGTTAACGTATGGAGTACCATTTGCTAAACTTTGTGCTAAATGCAGTTTGAAATCAGGGTAGCCTTTTGTATCTAATCGGCGGCAAAACCTATTCACAGTAGGCTCACTGATATTTGCTTGCTTAGCTAAGGCAGCGATACTGGCATGAATTACGGTACCAGGAGAAGACATTATTACTTCTGCCACCTTACGTTCAGATTTACTGAAAGTATCTAACTCGTTGGCGATCTTTTCTAATATATTCATGACTGTTAATCCTACTTTTACAATAATTGTAATTAATTTTCTGTCTAAATGACGAGAATAATGAAAATTTATTTCATAATTACAGCTAATATAAAACACAATAGCAATTTTTAGCAAATGTTTAATTAATGTTTCATGCTAAATCAACAAACCTATACGATGCTTTAAATGAATCCCTGCCTTTAACTCGTTATTTGCTCATAGTACCTAAAATGTAATTAAATTACAAAAAGTTCTTTACTGATGTGATTATACCCGTTAAATTATGGTTAAATGTAGTTTAGTTACAATGTGTGGTTTGTTTTTAATAGTGCAATTACTCGCTATTATTAGTTATCAATACAGAAAGTCCAAATAAGAGATAATGTTATATGAAAAATTCTGATCTTCAGTCTGCCAGTGAAATAGTTATTTTTGGTGCACTCGGTGACTTGTCTCGTCGAAAATTATTACCTGCTTTATATCAACTAGACCAAGCAGGTTTATTAAATAGTGAAAGCCGAATTTTAGGTGTTGCTCGTCAAGACCAACCGGTGGAAGAGTTTATTGCCTTTGTTGTGACAAACCTTAACGAATTTGTTAAAGAAGGCATAGATAAAACTGTTTTAGATCGCTTTACTGCTCGGTTGGTTTACCAATCGTTAGACTTTAAAGACACGGCTTCTTATCGAAATTTAGCAGCAACGTTGAAAGGGGGTCATGAGACGCGTGTTTATTATTTCTCAACACCTCCTGCTATTTATGGTGATATTAGTGACGGTTTAAATTCTGCAAAACTTATTACAAACGTCGACCGTGTAGTGATGGAAAAGCCAATTGGTAATTGTCTTGCTTCTTCTAAAGTTATTAACGATCAAGTTTCTCGTTATTTCAATGAGAATCAAATCTACCGTATCGATCACTATTTAGGTAAAGAAACCGTATTGAATTTATTAGTATTGCGTTTTGCTAACTCGCTTTTCACTAATAATTGGGACCGTAATAGCATTGACCATGTACAAATCACAGTTGCCGAAAGTGTAGGAATAGAAGGGCGTTGGGGGTTTTATGATGACGCAGGGCAAATGCGCGACATGATCCAAAATCATTTATTACAAATACTCTCTTTATTAGCCATGGAGCCACCTGCTGATTTAAGTGCTGAAAGTGTTCGTGCAGAAAAATTAAAAGCTGTGAAAGCACTCGTTCCTATTGACCGCATGAATGTGAAAGAAAAAACGGTACGTGGGCAATATGCTGATGGTTATTTAAATGGCTTGCCCGTTCCTGGTTATTTAAATGAAGAAGGTGCCAATCAAAAAAGCAATACTGAAACATTTGTTGCTATAAAAGCTGAAATTGATAATTGGCGTTGGGCTGGCGTACCTTTTTATCTTCGCACGGGTAAACGTATGCCTGCTAAGCATAGTGAAATTGTGGTGCAGTTTAAGCCGCAAGCCCACAACATATTTAAAGATAGCCATGTTGACTTACCCGCGAATAAATTAACGATTCGTTTGCAGCCCGATGAAGGTGTTGAATTGCAAATGATGAATAAAATTCCGGGCATTGCTTCTCAAATGCATATTCAAGAAAATAAACTTGATTTGAGTTTTTCAGAAACTTATGAAAATCAGCGTGTTGTCGATGCTTATGAGCGTTTAATGCTTGAAGTTGTTAATGGTAATCAGTCATTGTTTGTTAGCCGTGACGAAGTTGAAGCCGCTTGGACTTGGGCTGACAGTATTATTGAAGCATGGCAAACAAGCAATGAAGCGCCGAAAGCGTACCCTGCAGGAACTTGGGGACCCGTTGCTTCACTATCAATGATTGCCCGTGATGATCGTCAGTGGGTTGAATAAACAAACTTTAGTGAAAGTGTTACTTTTCAGGAAATAAACATGTACCAAATGAATGATTTTACGCAACGAACAGATTTAGATAATGCTCTAGCCAATAGTGTGGCAGAACTTTTATCACGCGCGATTAGAAAAAATGGTAAAGCAAGCCTTGCTGTCTCTGGTGGCTCTACGCCGAAAGGATTTTTTAGCGCATTATCAAATAAAGATATTGATTGGCAAAACGTAACCATTACCTTGGCCGATGAACGTTGGGTTGAGTTTGAATCTGACGCGAGTAATACACGTTTGGTTCATGAAAATTTATTAAAAAATAAAGCATCAGTAGCCAACTTTTTTCATCTTAAAGTAGAAGGCGAGTTAAACCAAGAAGCGCTAACTCAGTTAAATTCAAATGCTAAAGCGAGTTTACTGCCGTTAGATGTGCTTATTCTTGGCATGGGTGAAGATGGTCACACGGCTTCATTGTTTCCTTGTAGTGAACAAATATCAACAGCTCTCACACTTGATAATTCTGCTGCCTTAATGAAAGTAGTGCCACAAACTGCGCCACACGACCGTATAACCTTCACCTATGCACATTTAATTCAAAGCGAAAGCGTTATTTTGCATGTTTGTGGTCAGGGCAAAAAAGACGTTTTAGAAAAAGCACTAGCGAGTACCAATCAAAAAGAAATGCCAATAAGGGCATTCTTACAAAACCCAGATATCAATACACAAGTGTATTGGGCGGAGTAACGTATGACTATTAAAATTAAACAACAAATTTCAGATATTACGCAGAAAATTATTGAGCGTAGTAAAGTAACAAGAGCGAAGTATTTAGATAAAATAGACGCAGAAAGCTCGCAAACAGTGCATCGTGCTAGTTTATCTTGTGGTAATTTAGCCCATGGTTTTGCTGCTTGTGGTAAAGAAGACAAACAAACGTTAACCGGTATTAATCATTCTGATGTAGCAATCGTTTCTGCTTACAATGATATGTTATCTGCTCACCAGCCTTATGAAACATACCCTGCCATTATAAAAGCTGCAGTAAAAGAGGCGGGGGGAGTGGCACAATTTGCTGCTGGCGTACCTGCAATGTGTGACGGTGTTACTCAAGGCCAACCTGGCATGGATTTAAGCTTAATGAGCCGCGATGTTATTGCAATGTCTGCTGCTGTAGGTTTATCACATAACATGTTTGACGGTGCTTTAATGTTGGGCATATGCGATAAAATCGTACCAGGGTTATTAATTTCTAGTATGACATTTGGTCATTTACCTACCGTTTTTGTACCTGCAGGCCCAATGCCTTCAGGCTTGCCTAATAAAGAAAAAGCACGTGTTCGTCAGCAATATGCGAAAGGTGAAGTAGGAGAAGAAGAGCTACTAGAAGCCGAATCTGCATCTTATCACAGCGCAGGTACATGTACTTTCTTTGGTACAGCTAACTCAAATCAATTAGTGGTTGAGGTCATGGGCTTACATTTACCCGGTGCTTCATTTGTAGCCCCAAATACTGTATTACGAGAAGAATTAACAAAAGCAGCTGCTCGTCAGGTTACTCGTTTAACGCAGCAATCTGGTAACTATATGCCAGTAGGTAGAATGGTTAATGAAAAATCAGTGGTTAATGCCATTGTCGCTTTATTGGCGACAGGTGGTTCAACCAACTTAACGATGCATATCATTGCCTTTGCACGTGCAGCAGGCATTATTATTAATTTCCAAGACTTTAATGACTTATCTGCAGCAGTACCTCTTCTAACGCGTATTTATCCAAATGGTCATGCCGATATTAACCAATTCCAAGAAGCAGGCGGAATGGCGCTACTTTTCAGAGAATTAATTGCCGGTGGCTTAGTTCACGAAGATGTTGAAACTATTTGTGGTCATGGTTTATCACGTTATACCCAAAAACCGATAATGCAAGATGGCAAATTAATATGGGTTGATGGCGTAACAGAGTCTGGTGATAAAGACATTGTTGCAACAGTTTCCTCTCCTTTTAAAGCTGATGGTGGTTTAAGAGTACTTAAAGGTAATTTAGGTGTTTCTGTAATAAAAACTTCGTCATTACGTGATGGCAGTTTTGTTATTAAGGCCCCTGCAGTTGTTTTTGAAGATCAACATGAACTTGAAGCTGCATTTAAAGCGGGTGAGCTAGAAAAAGACTTTGTCGCTGTTGTTCGTTTTCAAGGACCTAAAGCACGTGGCATGCCTGAGTTACATAAACTAACGCCGCCACTTGGTGTTCTGCAAGATAAAGGTTTCAAAGTTGCCATGGTAACGGATGGTCGTATGTCTGGAGCATCAGGTAAAGTGCCAGCGGCTATCCATTTATGTCCAGAAGCATTAGATGGTGGCTTGATCGCTAAAGTTCAAACCGGTGACATGATTCTCGTTGATGGTGAAAATGGCGAGTTAACTTTATTAGTTGATGAAGCCGAGCTTGCACAACGTGATAATGCCATTTTTCAAGTCAATGGTCATCATCAGGGCATGGGACGAGAACTTTTTGGCTTCATGCGTCGTAATTTAAGTACTGCTGAAACGGGTGCTTGTTCATTATTTGACGATCAACCTGAAGATAAGTAAGAGTAAATATAATGCAAATAATTAACTTAGTTGCTGATATCGGTGGTACAAATATCAGGTTTGGTCTTGTTAATGATGACGGGACAACTTTTGATATTCAAACTTATCAGTGTGGTGCATATAAAAGCTTAGCCGACGTTATGCGTGTTTATCTCGATAGACATGATTGCGAAGAGAAAACGGTAAATGCATGTTTAGCTATTGCGTGTCCGGTAGAAACAGATCAAATTACCATGACAAACCTGCCGTGGACATTTTCTCAATCTGTGCTAAAAAACGAATTGAATATTAAGCAATTGTTCTTAATCAACGACTATACGGCTATTGCACATGCCGTACCTTTGTTAACCGATGCACAGAAAATTCAGATTGGTGAAGGCAAAGAGATTTCAGGTAAACCTATTTCTATTTGTGGTCCCGGTACTGGCTTAGGTGTCGCCAACTTAGTACCCACCAGTGACGGTTGGTGTTGCTTAGGTGGTGAAGGAGGGCATGTAGACTTTGCCCCTGTTGACGCAGATGAAATTAAGATACTAAGTTACTTACTTGAAAGTAAACAACATAGAATCTCATATGAGCAATTACTTTGTGGCAAAGGATTAGAGCAAATTTATCAAGCTTTCCTGTCTATTGATAACTTACCTAAGCAGTATTTATCAGCAGAACAAATTTCGGCTAAAGCGATAGATGGATCATGTTCACTTTGTGAAAAATCTTTACATCAATTTTGCAGTACCTTAGGCAGTTTTGCCGGTAATTTAGCCCTAACATTAGGTTGTTTTGGTGGCGTATATATTGCTGGGGGCATTGTTCCACGCTTTGTAAGCTTTATACAAAATAGTGACTTTAGGCAGCGTTTTGATGCGAAAGGCCGATTATCTAGTTTTATTAATAATATTCCGACGTATGTGATCACCGAAGCTCAACCCGGTTTGATAGGGGCATCAGCCTATATTCGTCAACAATTATCTTCAATGAAAGGACAAGTATAAATAATGAGCTTAACAAAAACTTGGCAATTGTCGCCAAAAGAAATTTTCGCTATGGGACCAATAGTACCTGTTCTAGTCATAAAAAATGTTGAAGATGCATTACCTATCGCTCGAGCATTACTAGCGGCGGGTATTAAGGTTTTAGAAGTTACTTTACGTACTCCTGCAGCACTTGATGTTATAAGAATTATTGCTGATGAATTGCCTGAAGCTTGTATTGGTGCGGGTACAGTTACAAATCGAGAGATGCTTCAACGTTGTCAAGAAGCCGGTGCTAAGTTTGCTATTAGCCCTGGTTTAACAAAAGATTTATTACAAGCGGGTAATGAAGGTAACATCGCACTTATTCCAGGGATCTCATCTATTTCAGAAATGATGGATGGTATTGATTATGGCTACGACCATTTAAAATTCTTCCCAGCAGAAGCTTCTGGTGGTGTTAAAGCTATTCAGTCAATTGGTGGTCCATTTCCTGATATTCGTTTTTGTCCAACAGGGGGCATTAATTTAAGCAATGTAAGCAATTATTTAGCTTTACCTAACGTTGCTTGCTGTGGTGGTTCTTGGTTAGTTACTGACGAAATTATAAAAAATAAAGATTGGTCAAAAATAACAGAATTAGCTGAACAAGCTTTGATGCATGTGAAGCCATAATATATTTTAGCTAACTCTTTTAGTAAGTAAGGCTGAGGCATCAGCTTTACTTTAACTTCTCATCAAAGCTCATTTATCAAAAGTGAAGGATGTTAAGTAATTGGATAAATTCTCAGCGGGTAATGGCTTAGAAAAGTAATAACCTTGAATAAAATCACAACCCAATAGCGTTAACATCTCTACTTCTTCTTTAAGCTCAACTCCTTCAGCGACAACATAAATCCCTAAGGCTTTTGCCATTGATATAATGGCGGAAACGAGTACTTTATCATCATGTACAATAGTCATTTCTTTAATGAAACTGCGATCTATTTTTAGAACATCAATAGAAAAACGGCGTAAGTAGCTTAATGACGAATAACCTGTACCAAAATCATCAAGCGCTATTTGACTACCTGCCGCTTGTAACCGATTAAGCAATATAATGTTATTGTCGCTATTCTCTGGGGCTAATACGCTTTCAGTTAACTCAAAGCAAATGTCTTTTGGTGATAAACCAGACTCTTCTATGGTATCTAACCATAGGTTTTCATTTACTCTCTCTCGCGGGAATTCGTAAAGGGAACGATTAATATTGAAGACGATATTGGTAAAGCCTTGCGCTTTTAGTTTTTTTAGCACTAAACAAGATTTTTTCAAAACAACTTGACCCACTTGGGCGATCAAACCAAAATTTTCGGCAACAGGGATGAAGTCGATAGGAGACACCCAAATACCATTGTTATTCCATCGAACAAGCGCTTCAAATTTATCAACAGAGTGTGTTTTTAATGACACAATTGGCTGAAATACGACATCGAGTGCATTGTGGCTTAAGGCTTCTTCAAGTTCTTCTTTTAGTTTTAAAATCCGGGAGGCGTTTTCTTCCATAAAAGAAGTAAAGAAGCTAAATGAATTCCGACCGTTATCTTTAGCGTCAAACATTGCTTGTTCGGCTTTTTTAAATAAGCTGTCAGCATTTTTTGCATCATGTGGAAATATTGAAATGCCAATGCTTAATGTGCAGTTAGTTGTTGTGCCGTCAATATGGAAAGGTTGTGAAAACGCTTTTGCAATATTCTCGGCAATACGTTGTGCACCTTGTTCACAGGGCAAATTTTTAATGAATAGTGCGAAATTATCACCACTAGTACGAGCAACAATATCAGTATCACGAATAAGTGAATTTAGACGGTTCGCGATAAGTATTAATAGTTTGTCTCCGAAAGCATGTCCGTAGGTATTATTAATGTTTTTGAATAGATCTAAGTCCATCACAAAAAGTCCGCAGATAGCGTGCTGCTTAGAGGAAGATTGAAAGTTATCTTCTATGGTTTGATCTATTTGTTCAAACAACATTTTTTTATTAGCTAACTTAGTTAATGCGTCAAAATAGCGTTGTCGTCTGATCTTTTTTTTGTCCTTATTTTTTTCGGTTATATCTGAGAAAAAAGAAACGTAATGAGTCAACTGTTTATCATTATCGTAAATAGCACTAATAGAGAGCCACTCAGGATATATTTCATCATTTTTTCGTTTGTTCCAAATTTCACCTTGCCAGTGTCCAATACTGTTTAAGCTGCTCCACATCTCTTGGTAATAACTATTATCATGATGACCTGAACTTAATAAATTCGTAGCTTTTCCTAGGACTTCATGCTTTAGGTAACCTGTAATTTCTGTAAAGGCTTTGTTCACATGAATGATTCTATTTTTAGCATCTGCAATCAAAATAGCTTCATGACTGTTTTCAATAATAGTATTACTGAGTTCTAGTTTTTCAGAATATGTTTTTTTGTGAAGTTCTTTTTCGATGAGCCCCGAAAATAGCAGGAACAACGTTTCTATCTCATTTGTGTTATTAATAGGCTCTTGAAAAAGAGCAACTAAAAGTGCAACGGTTTCTCCTTCGACGTTTTTAAGGGGAACCCCGACATAACCTTCAATACCCATATCAACCAGTAAAGGATCATTGGGGTACAACTGCTGAATGTTGCACCTATGGGTACAAACATTGGAATTTATAACCTGTTCGCAAGGGCTTTGTATTAAAGAATAATTGATATTACTGACAATCTCACCCTGATCCACTAAGGCGATTGTGGTTGCTAGTGTATTGTTTTCATTTAATGTTGCAATAAAAACAAAATTAGCATTTATTGCCTTATTGAGTGATAAACAAATATCATGAAAAAAGTTTGAGCTATTTATATTCGCTAAGCTTTTTACAATACATTTAATGCGGTATTCATTCATAAGGTAACTGTTATTTATCTTGTAAAAACCAAAACAAATAAACTCCATGTCAAAGGTATATTTATTCTAGTACTAATGGATATAAGTTTATAGACTATTGATAATAAGCAGGAAGGAAAGATAGCTGAACTTGATTCAGGTCAACAGTTTTGCTGGAAGGTGGTATTATTAAAAGCGTTTTATAAAAAAAGCCAAATATAAATTATTTGGCTTTTTGTATGTTTTTGCGAAAAGTGTGAATTAATATTAGCCTTTATAGGTACTGATATAAGAAACCAAATCGAGCACTTTATTCGAGTAACCAATTTCATTGTCATACCAAGAAACGATTTTTACAAACTTATCTGTTAATGCGATACCTGCACCAGCATCAAATACTGATGTGCAAGTTTCTCCAATAAAGTCGTTAGAAACTACATTATCTTCTGTATAGGCTAAAATGCCTTCTAAATCGCCGTAAGCTGCTGATTTCATCGCATCACAAATTTCTTGATACGTCGCGCTATTCTTAAGGTTTACAGTAAGATCTACAACAGACACATTTGGCGTAGGAACACGAAATGCCATGCCCGTTAATTTGCCATTGAGTTCTGGAATTACTTTACCGACCGCTTTTGCTGCGCCCGTTGATGAAGGAATTATATTTTGTCCTGCACCACGACCACCGCGCCAATCTTTGGCTGAAGGGCTATCAACTGTTTTTTGTGTAGCTGTAGTTGCGTGAACTGTAGTCATTAAACCACTTTCAATCCCCCAATTATCATTGAGCACCTTAGCAATTGGCGCTAAGCAATTGGTGGTACATGAGGCGTTTGATACAATGTCTTGGCCTTTATATTCATTCATGTTTACGCCACAAACGAACATAGGCGTATCATCTTTTGATGGTGCAGAAAGCACTACTTTTTTAGCGCCAGCTAATAAGTGCTTTCGAGCAGTTTCATCGGTTAAAAATAACCCCGTTGACTCAACCACAACGTCAACATCAATTTCATCCCATTTTAGCTCTTCAGGATTACGCACTGCTGAAACGCGAATAGGTTTACCATCAACAATTAATTGGCCATCAGTAACTTCAACTGTGCCGTTGAATCGACCATGTGTTGAATCATATTTAAGCATGTAAGCCATATAATCGATATCAATTAAGTCATTAATGCCAACAATTTCAATGTCACTTCTTTGTGCCGCTGCTCTAAATACAAACCGGCCGATACGGCCAAAACCGTTGATACCAACTTTAATAGTCATGATAAAATCCTAAATAGTAATAATGTAGTAAAATTACATCATTTTGAGATTTTTACAAGCAATAGTTTCGTATTTGTTGTGGTTTACGCATAAAAAGGTCGTTTTATTACGAATTAGAAGGGGGTTATATTGCTAGTCGGTGAGTTTTGTTCGTGATAGAATGCGCTCCATTATATTTCTCAGTTTTTATGGATTTTCTAATATGACAAAAGACAATGATTTGTTTGATGTTGGCTTTATTGGCCTTGGTGTAATGGGCAAAAATTTGGTGCTTAATTTAGCTGATAATGGCTATAGCATCGCTGCATTTGATTTAGACAACGAAAAAGTTACTAGCGTTATTGCTCAAGACAAATTAGAGAATGGTGTAAATAAACAACGAGTTCATGGTTGTTCTTCATATACAGAGTTATTGTCACGTTTAAAAACGCCTCATCTAATCGTTCTTTCTGTTCCTGCTGGAGCACCGGTAGATCAAGTTTCAGAAAGTTTAATCGGTGCTGGCATTCAGCCTGATGATATTATTATTGATACAGGCAACAGTCTTTGGGTTGATACTGTCGCTCGAGAGAAAAAGTATAAAAGTAATTTTATCCTGTTTTCTTCTGCCGTTTCAGGGGGAGAAGTTGGTGCACGTTTTGGTCCTGCATTAATGCCAAGTGGTTCTCCTTATGCGTGGACACGAATAAAACCAATCTGGGAAGCGATTTCAGCAAAGGTTGATGCAAAAACAGGCAAGCCATTAGAGCGAACTAAACCTGGCGATATTATTAAAAATGGCGAGCCTTGTGCAGCATATATAGGGCCTGCAGGTGCAGGGCATTATGTGAAAATGGTACATAATGGTATCGAATATGCAGATATGCAAATCATTTGTGAGGCATATCATACCTTACGTGCGGGACTAAATTTATCAACGGATGAAATTGCAGATATTTTTGAGCAGTGGAATCAAGGTCCGTTAGATAGCTATTTAATGGAAATCTCTGTCGAAGTACTTCGTCATAGAGTAACAGAAGAAAATATTCCTTTAGTTGATTTAATTTTAGATAAAGCCGGACAAAAAGGTACGGGCCTTTGGACCGCAATGAGCAGTTTGGAGCTAGGCACGCCGGCACCAACAATTGCACAAGCGGTTTATGCACGTTCTATATCTTCATTTAAAGATTTAAGAATGCAAAGTGCCAATATACTAAACGGTCCAGACGCTATCGAGTTTAGTTCACAAGAAAAAACAGAATTTATTGCTCGCTTACATGATGCCATTTATTGTGCGAAAATTTGTGCCTATGCTCAGGGGTTTCAATTGATGAAACAAGCAGAGAAAGAGCATAATTGGGAATTAGACTTCGCTAGTATTGCTAAAATATGGCGTGCAGGTTGTATTATTCGCGCTGCATTTTTGCAGTCTATTACAGAGGCTTTTGAACGTAATGCGAAATTAGACAACTTAATGTTAGATGAATTTTTTGCAAAGCAATTAAATGCTCATCAAATGAATTGGCGCAAGACCGTTGCAGAAACTGCATTGATGGGGATTTCTACAAGTGCTATAAGTTCCTCGTTAACTTATTATGACGCTATGCGAACAGCCGTTTCACCAGCAAACTTACTTCAAGGCCAACGTGACTTTTTTGGTGCACATACTTTTGAGCGTTCAGATCAAGAAAAAGGAAGAAAGTTCCATGTTGAATGGTCGCACCCCGAACGTGAGATGATTGACCTTGGTCTTTAAAATACAGCAAATACGTGGGTTAAATATTTAAAAGCCCGTATTATCTTAAAGATCTCAACCACGCTATAAAATGGGTGAAGTTAACACTTTAGGGATATCTAAAGTGTTAACGGGGTGATTTTTAGTTAAATTTTAGGGGACTTAAATGTTCCACTCTCAATTCTATCTAATGTTGTAACAGCAACCTTATCTAATAATTTTTTGTCTAATTGATAACCTGCAATGTAATCATTTAACGATTTTTCAGTAACTTCTTCATTTTCAGGTGAGTGCAAACGCAAAATCCTTAGCCAAATATAAACTTGCTTAGCTTGTCGTTTCTCTAAAAATACGGTTGATATAGATTGAAAAACCTCAGAATATATTTTTTCATCTTCTTGATATAACTCTAGGGAACGGTACAGCAACCTTAACGTTTTTTTAGGGTCAATCTTTGTATAGTATGTAGCTAAATTATATTGGGAATGTGAGTTTTCTAAAGCTTCGCTTCCTTCTTGCCCCAGAAATATAGCCAAAGATTTCTCGTTGATATATCTCGACCAATGATAATAAAGAAGGTGGGGGTGTTCTGACTTTATCGTTTCTTTCGAAATTTCTGTAATACGGTTTTTAGCTTTAATCGCATTATCTACCCGCATTGTTTGCTTATGCTTTAATTTTATATGTTCAATTTTGGATGCATGAACCATACATTTTTCATAATTTTCATAGGCGAGTAATTGATAATACTTGTGTATGTCCGATGATTCTAATTTATGTTCCAGATTCGCAAAACCCACTGAAATGCGTTCACGTTTACACCAAGAGTCTTCTTTAAATTCATTACAAATTTCGGTGTTACTCTCACAAAGTTCGGCAAAATTTGGTTTGTTATCACAAGCCGATAATAATAAAAGTAGTGATATAAATCCTAATATCGTTTTCATTTTTGTACCATCTTTAAGAGTAAAATCCATGTAACTAGTGGCGAAAGTTTTCAGCTTCGATTACAATAGCGCCGCAATTAATTATTATTATTGTTAGTGCTAGAATTATAGCTAATATTAATCATAACTCATCGTTCAATTGACTGAAATAAAAAGGTTTACGCAATGACTTCTCATCTTGAGGAACAATACCAAGCTAGCTGGCAAGAACGCCAAACATTTGCCGAAAATATGCAACCTATTATAGGACAACTTTTCAGAAATAAAGGTCTTGAAGTGTCTATTTATGGTCGTCCATTAGTTAATGCTTCTGCAATCGACATTATTAAAGCACATAAATCAGTTGCTTTACATGAAGATAGCAAGTTACGCCTACGTGAAAGCTTCCCTTTCATTGAAGCGTTAAGCAATATGGATTTAGCACCTGCACGTATAGATGTTGGTAAATTAGCTTACCGCTATTTATTTGAAGGCGAAGCAAATGGCGTATCAATTGAACAATATTTAGAAAAAGAATTAGTCACGATCAATAAAAATTCAGACATTGAGAAACCTAAAGATGTAGTTCTTTATGGCTTTGGTCGTATTGGTCGTTTACTTGCTCGTTTATTAATAGAGCGTGCGGGTCCTAGCTCAAAATTAAATCTACGTGCAATTGTTATTCGTCCAAGTGGCAAAGGTGATTTAGCTAAACGTGCAAGTTTATTACGTCGCGATTCTGTACATGGGTCTTTTAACGGTAGTATTACTATTGATGAAGAGAACAATGTTATTAAAGCTAACGGCGCATTTATTCAAGTAATTTATGCAAAGAGCCCAAGTGATATTGACTATACACAATACGGTATTAATGATGCTTTAGTTGTTGATAACACGGGTGTATGGAGCGATGAAGATGGCTTAGGACAACATTTACAATCAAAAGGTGTTGCTAAAGTATTATTAACAGCTCCAGCTAAAGGCGACATTAAAAACATCGTTTATGGCGTAAATGAAGATATGATCTTAGCTGATGATAAAATTGTTTCAGCAGCAAGTTGTACGACTAACGCTATCACGCCAGTTTTAAAAGCGATTAATGATGAGTTTGGTATTAAGAATGGTCACGTTGAAACTGTGCATTCATATACCAATGATCAAAACTTAATTGATAACTACCATCCAGCGCCACGCCGCGGTCGTAGTGCACCATTAAATATGGTTATTAGTACAACTGGTGCTGCAAAAGCTGTTGCTAAAGCATTACCAGAATTGAAAGGTTTATTAACGGGTAACGCAATTCGTGTTCCTACGCCAAACGTTTCAATGGCTATAATGAACTTGAATTTGAAAAACTCTACTGATAAAGAAGCACTTAATGACTACTTACGTAACATATCATTAAACTCTCCTTTGCAAAATCAAGTAGATTATACGGCTTCAACTGAAATTGTTTCTACTGACTTAGTTGGCTCTCGTTATGCAGGTGTTGTTGATTCACAAGCAACTATCGTTGATGGTGATCGTGCAGTACTTTACGTATGGTATGACAACGAATTTGGTTATAGCTGTCAGGTTGTTCGTGTCATGCTAGAAATGGCAGGTATTCAAGTACCAACGTTACCATCTAGATAATTAGTGTTAAAGCGTATAATTTTTCATGAAGACTCATGTTTAAGTTTGCTCTTTACTTTATAAATAAAAAAAGTCGCTTTAAGCGACTTTTTTTTATTATCTGAAAATATAAAGTCTAGTGATAAAAAAACCGCAATTAATACATGCGGTTTTTTAATGGCCATTTGGTTAATTAATAACTAAGGTGTCTGTTCTTTATGTTAACCATTAAAAATCGACAGATAATTTAATGAACTCACCATCAACTTAATGACTACTTTCCACCATTGGCTATTATAGCTCTCGCCATTTCATCAGCGACTTGGCCTGTAGGTAAACTTTGTTCTTTTGCAGCTTCAAACACACTCATTAAGGTGTGATAGATGTTTTCAACTAAGCTTGTTGCTTTATCTGCGCAATAAGGTTCAGGATAAATTTCTAATGCAACATTGATAATACCACCTGCATTTATGACATAATCGGGGGCGTATAAAATCCCTTTGTCTAATAATGCTTGGTCATGGCGTGCTTCAGCTAATTGATTATTAGCACAGCCAGCAATAATTACAGCTTTAATTTGATTAATACTATCATCATTTATTGAAGCACCTAGTGCACAGGGTGCGAACACATCAACATCTTGTGAGTAAATATCATCAAGGCTTACTACTGTTGCATTCAACTCTGTTGCTGCTTTATCTAAAATTTGCTGATTAATATCGGTTACAATTAACTCTGCGCCAGCTTCGTGAAGTTTTTCACATAAAGAATAACCAACGCTACCAAGACCTTGAACGGCAACTTTAATTCCTGTTAAATCATCAGTGCCCAATTTAAATTTAACGGCAGCCTTAATACCTAAAAATGTACCTAACGCAGTGAAAGGGCCTGGGTTACCACTTTTTCCTTCAAGTCCAGACACGAAGTTTGTAACTTGGTTAACAACAGCCATATCACCGGTGGTAATATTTACATCTTCAGCGGTGTAATATCGACCGTTTAAGTTATTTACCGCTTTGCCGAACGCTTGAAAAAATGCATCTGATTTTAATTCTTTAGGGTTACCAATAATAACGCCTTTACCACCGCCAAGTTTTAAGCCGGCCATAGCATTTTTGTAAGTCATACCTTTTGATAAACGTAAAACATCTTTTAATGCTTCTTCATCGTTTGCATAATCCCAAAAGCGACAGCCACCTGCCGCAGGCCCGAGTACTGTGCTGTGCACTGCTATAATCGCTTTTAAACCTGTTGCATCATCGCTGCAATAAACAACTTGCTCGTGGTTGTCAAAATCTACTAAATCAAAAATTGCCACTTTAAAATCTCCGCGTAAAAAGTTTCTATCTAATCGGTTTTTATACTTTTGTAATGTAAGTTGTATTGTTTCGGAGCGCACAATACCATTTAGCCTAGCGCTACGCTAGTTGTGTGATTAAAATATTATGCTTTGTTTGATAAAGGATTTGTATAGAATAAAACACAGAGGAAATTTAACTCATATCAGTATCACGAATATATTGACCTAGTCTTTCATTTTAACCATTGAAATTGAGTTGATAATGAATCAACTTGTTATAAGAGTCTCAATGAATAGAGCATGAAGGGACGTTTTGTTAAGTTGTTTTGCAAGAGAATTATTAATGATTGAATGCGAAACTAGTGGAGTTACTGACATTTGCAACAGAGCATGACATTCTCTGTCGTGGCATACCTGCCTCCATAAATACAGCTCCAGCACTAATAAAATTAAATTTCCTGAAGTATTCAACATCTTCGAGAGGACTGTATATGAATACTTCGTCAAGTTTAAGATCTTTTGCTATGGCCAGTAGGCCTTTCATGACGTCTCGGTCGATATTTCTTTTTCTAAAGGATATTAATACTGCAATTCTAGATATCTCTCCTGTAGAAAGAATTCTGCCCGTTGCTACGGGCTCTTGAGTTAAATCGTCACAAACTAAAACATGAAAAGCATATTGGTCTTTTCGGTCAAACTCTATTTTCCGAGGAATACGCCATTCACAAATGAAAACTTTTTCACGAACATCTCTTAACAATGCCGCTGCTTGCTCCCATTTTACTCTACTGACACTGAACGACATTATAGCTATTCCACTTGTTTTCTATTCTACATACCAAAAGCCCATATTTAAAACATTAGTCAATAACTGTTCATTTTTCAAACTTGTGATTAAACTTTTTAGCTGTCTTGTTGTCAAAGATTCTGGCTTAGTTAAGTAAGTCGCTAATTCTATTGTTTCTTTATCAATTAGAAAGCTTTCTCCATTTATATATAAAAAGCTTGTTTCACGAGATTTATCGCCTTGTTGCTGAAAAGGAACGATTAAACTTTTTATTCCTGAAACCCGGACTACTGTGTTTTCCTCCTCTGCCAAAATATCATTAAGTTGCTCACTCGTAATAGGCGATACCGGTATTAAAATTTCTAGGGCATGATGATTCTGTGTTAAATACTTACCTATAAAAGGTGTAAATAAATTATCGTCATCTAACTGTGCTTGCATAAAACGCTTTAATTTTTCAATGTCGCTCTGCTCAAGCAGTTCAGGTTGAGTTGTTATAGAACGATCTTTATCTGGAAAACGTATTTCACCTAACTCTTCATCAATGAGTTTATCTGCAAAACCTGACCAAAGTTCTTGATTATTTGGCGCTTGAAAGCCAATAGAAAAGTTGATTGAGTTCTCTATTGATACACCATTGTGCGGATGATTAGGCGGAATATAAAGTAAGTCTCCGGCTTGGGTAATATCATCTATAATAGGTGTGAATTTAGATACTTGTTTTAAGTCAGGGTGGGGTAATAATTGCTCTAATGAATTATCAGGTGCACCTACTTGCCAGCGACGCTTTCCTTCACCTTGAACAATAAAAACATCATATTGGTCTAAATGAGCACCCACACCACCATTTGGTGTTGAAAAACTCACCATAACATCATCAATGCGCCACTGAGGTAAAAAATCAACGGCAGTCAATAGTGCTTGAGTATCACGAGACCAATTGTTTACGGCTTGTACTAGTAGAGTCCAATTTTGTTCACCAAATTTCTCAAAAGACTCAAAAGGCCCATGCTCTACTTGCCATTGGTTGTTTTGATTGGCAATGATTCGAGACTCTATTTCACTTTCCATTGCCAAGCCTGCAAGCTCGTTAGCGTCGATAGGATCGGTAAAGTCTTTAAATGCACCTTTAATCAATAAAGGTTTTTTTTGCCAATACTCTTTTAAAAACTGCTCTGGCGTTAGTTCGCCCCAATGAATTGTTTGCATGATGTGATGAACCATTTATTAATGTTGATGTTGATTTGAAATCGCCACTCTTTGCCATTCATGGCACCGTGACATTACCTAAAAGGGGTAGGTACTTATGATTTGTCTGGAACATAAATCATGACCGCTCACCCTGAACATAAAAAGGGGAGCCAAATAGGATCCCCTTTTCTGTTTATTATAGAACTAGAAATTAATCTAATTCGTTAATAAACTCAACTGCGCGGCCAATGTAGCTAGCAGGTGTCATTTCACATAACTGTGCTTTAGCAGCGTCTGGCAGTTCAAGAGTCATAATGAATTCTCGCATAGAGTCGCCATTTACACGTTTACCACGCGTTAATTCTTTTAATTTTTCGTATGGCTTTTCAATACCGTAACGACGCATTACCGTTTGTACTGGCTCTGCTAACACTTCCCAATTGCTGTCTAATTCAGCTGCTAAGTTTTCTTCGTTTACTTGTAGCTTGCTAATACCTTTTAAAGTAGCGCCATAAGCTATCATCGCATGTGCAAAACCGACACCTAAATTACGTAAAACGGTCGAGTCAGTTAAGTCACGTTGCCAGCGTGAGATTGGTAACTTCTGTGCTAAATGAGTAAATAATGCATTAGCAATACCTAAGTTACCTTCTGAGTTTTCAAAATCAATAGGGTTAACTTTATGTGGCATTGTTGATGAACCAATTTCACCTGCAATAGTTTTTTGTTTAAAGTGACCCATAGCGATATAACCCCAAATATCACGATCAAAATCGATTAAAATGGTGTTAAAACGTGCAATTGCATCGAATAATTCAGCAATGTAATCATGCGGTTCTATTTGTGTGGTAAATGGGTTAAATGATAAATCTAATGACGTTACAAATTCATTAGCAAATTCGTGCCAATTAACTTCTGGGTAAGCTGATAAGTGCGCATTGTAGTTACCAACGGCGCCGTTTATTTTGCCTAAAATTTCAACTTCAGCAATCTGCTTGCGTTGACGTTGTAGACGAATATAAACGTTTGCCATTTCTTTACCTAAGGTACTAGGAGAAGCAGGTTGGCCATGAGTACGACACATCATAGGTATTGTTTTATATTCAACGGCCAATGCTTTAATTGCGGCTAGAATTTTATCCATTTCTGGTAACAGAACGTCTTCACGGCAATCATTTAACATTAAACCATGCGAAAGGTTGTTAATGTCTTCTGAAGTACAAGCAAAGTGAATAAATTCAGTTACGGCATTTAATTCAGCGTTGTCGGAAATTTTTTCTTTCAAGAAGTATTCAACCGCTTTTACGTCGTGGTTGGTCGTTGCTTCAATATCTTTAATGCGTTGAGCGTCTTCTTCATTAAAGTTGTCAACAATTGCATTTAAAGCAGCAGTTGCATCACTGCTAAAAGCTGGTACTTCAGCAATTTCAGCCGTTGCTGCAAGTTTTTGTAACCAACGAACTTCAACGGTCACGCGGTATTTAATTAAACCAAATTCACTGAATATAGGGCGTAATGACTTAACTTTGCTGCCGTATCGACCATCTACTGGAGATATTGCACTTAATGCTGAAAGTTCCATAGGGTGTTCCTAATGTTTAAAGTAAGGTTAAAAACTAATTTTCGAATTCTTGTTAACAAGTTCTAAGCAGCTGCTCTGCACATTCAACTATTTTTGAACGTGAGAATAAAATACTGCGGCGCTTCCCGCCAACTTGTCGCCATAATACACTTGAGCGAATACCTGCTAATAATAGCGCACGTATTCTATGTTGATTGACTGTTTGCTTTAATATAGCGGGTTCGCCAGCGACCTGAATTGGTGCTCCAAGAGGGCTGATCAAGTCGCTATAAATTGCGGCTAAGCTTGAAATAAGTGTTTCGCTAATAATATCGTAATGTGCTAACTGACGTTGGCTCTGGGTAATACGTTCACCTAAAGTTTTCATTTGACCACTATGTTTACTTAAACGGCGTTCTAAACCCAGTAAACTTACAACATAACGGGTAATTTCAGGGTCTTTACTCGTTGAATTACTGCCCAAGTGGCTGACTAACGTGGTCAATCCTGTTTTTAAATGACTGATCTCACCGCCATATACTTCCATAGTATTTCCTGGAGAAGTATTCATTACGCTGTTGAGCAATAAAGCTAGTTCGTTTTCATCTACCTTTCCACTACGAGATATTTTTTGCACCCAATAAGCGACTTGGCAAACGGCGGCAAGTGTAAGGGTTTGTTCATTTATGCTGTTCATAACTATTTACTGCTCATATATTACTACGTATTCTTTTAAGGCAATCGATTAACGAATAAGGGTGTTAATGATCCCGCCGCCAAGACAAATATTATCTTGATAAAAAACGACTGATTGTCCAGGTGTCACTGAACTTTGCGGCTCATCGAACATGACTAAGTATTCACCATCACTCATTGGCGATAAGTGACAAGCCACGTCTTCTTGGCGGTAGCGAGTTTTCACTGTACATTTAACGGGGGCATCAAGCGGCTTGCGGTTTACCAAATGAAGTTGATTACCGATTAAACCTTTCGAAAAGAGACGAGGATGATTATGACCTTGACCTACGATCAGGACGTTTCGTAATAAATCCTTTTCGACTACATACCAAGGCTCTTCCCCAGCATTGGCTAAACCACCAATACGTAGACCCTTGCGTTGGCCAAGCGTGTGGTACATCAAACCATCATGTTCACCAATAACGTCACCTTCTGCTGACTCAATCTTCCCCGGTTGTGCAGGTAAATATTGACCAAGGAAGTCTTTAAACTTTCGTTCGCCAATAAAACAAATACCCGTGCTGTCTTTTTTGTTGTGGGTAACTAAGTCGGCTTGCTCGGCAATAGCGCGAACGGCTGGTTTTTCTATATTACCTACAGGGAATAAAGTGCGGCCAACTTGGATATCACTAAGGGTATAGAGAAAATAACTTTGGTCTTTATTGCTGTCTAAGCCTCGCAACATTGACCATTGACCATCAACAAACTCACGCTGAACATAATGGCCTGTGGCGATGTAGTCTGCGTCTAAATCTTCACATGCAAATTCTAAGAAAGCTTTAAATTTAATTTCTTTATTACACATAATATCAGGGTTAGGTGTACGACCCGCTTTATATTCAGCTAAGAAGTACTCAAATACATTATCCCAATATTCGGTAGCAAAATTTATAGTGTGTAATTTTATGCCGAGTTTGTCACAAACAACTTGAGCATCTTCTAAATCCTGCGACGCTGCACAGTATTCATCGGTATCATCTTCTTCCCAATTTTTCATGAACAGGCCTTCAACTTGATAACCTTGTTCAATCAATAAGTGTGCAGAAACAGAAGAGTCTACGCCGCCAGACATACCAACAATAACTTTGGTATCGCAAGGAGCTTTGGTTTTAGGCGCAGAAGTTTGGTTTTCAGCGCTCGATGATACTTGTGATGACATTAAAACTACAATCTAAGGAAAATGGCGCAAAATTATATCATGTCAACATTTAACGGCATAGATTAAAGATTAGATTTTAGTGAAGATAATGGGATTTTTTTTCCGCTGGTCGTTACCAATAAGTAATCTTCGATACATTCTAAAACCATTGCGCTACGTAATTGTGATGATTTTTCTTTTATTTCTTCTAACGTTAACCAATGGGTATCAATAATTTCTTCATCTTGAGGGGAGCTTTGTAAAAATTCATCAAGTTCGATGACAAAGCAAAAGCGCATAAAATATAGATTTATTTCTGGGCGATGAAAATAATAAATACCTGAAACATAATCAGGACTTAGTGTTAAACCTGTTTCTTCTAGTACTTCACGCTCGATAGCGGTAATTAAATTTTCATTAGCCTCAAGATGGCCAGCAGGTTGGTTAAAAACTTTTTTACCGTTTTCAATTTCTTCAACCAGTAAGAACTTATTTTGATGAACAATAACCGCAGCGACAGTTGCATTAGGTTTAAACTGATTATCCCCATGTTCGGCGTTCATGGGTTTAGTGGTTAATGGCATGGTGTTATTCACCTTTTAGTTGACGATAATGGCCATTTTCAATGCCGTTAAGGTTGTATTTACCGATACTATAACGAACAAGTCTTAACGTTGGAAAACCAATAGCTGCGGTCATTCTACGTACTTGACGATTTCTGCCTTCGGAAATGGTTATGCTAAGCCAAGTGGTGGGAATACTCGCACGCTCACGGATCGGCGGATTACGTGGCCAAAGTTCTGGCTCAGTCATTACTTTTACCTTTGCGGGTAGTGTTGCACCATCTTTTAATTCAATACCGTTACATAGTTTTTGTAAGTCGCTTTTCTGTGGTGTGCCTTCAACTTGTGCCCAGTAGGTTTTTTCGGTTTTTTCTTTTGGATTAGCCAGCTTATGCTGTAATTTTCCGTCGTTAGTTAATAATAACAACCCTTCACTGTCTCGGTCTAAACGACCGGCTGCATAAACGTTTTTAACCGGAATGAAATCTTTTAGTGTCTTACGTTGTTGGTCGTCGGTAAATTGCGAGAGTACATCAAAAGGTTTGTTAAATAACACCAAAATCCGATCTGCTGGAGCAGGGCGTGGTTTAGTTTCTTTTATCGACCGGTTTTTCGATGGTCTACGTTTACTCGAATTAGACGATTTTGCATCTTTTGCTAGGTAAGTCACAAGCTATCCTTGAGTTGTAATATGGTAAGGAGGTAATGAATCAAGTAACTGTTGACCATAACGCTTGGTCACTAAACGCTTGTCCATTAAAGTAATAATACCGGTATCTTTTTCATTTCTCAGTAAACGACCGGTAGCTTGAATGAGTTTCTTAGATGTTTCAGGTACAGATATTGACATAAACGGGTTGCCACCTTTAGTGGTAATGTATTCCGCTTGTGCTTCTTCCACTGGCGAAGTCGGTACTGAAAATGGCAATTTTGTAATGATCAAATTGGTTAAATATTTTCCGGGTAAATCTAATCCCTCTGAAAAACTTTGCGTGCCAAAAATGATACTGGCTTTATCTTCATCACAGCGTTTTTTGTGTGCTTCAATAATATGTTGACGAGATTGTTCGCCTTGTACTTCAATAGCCAATTTGTGCTCTTCTCGTAATGCCTTAGCAACTTGTTCCATTTGCCAGTATGAAGAAAACAACACTAAACAGGCCTTACCTTGTTCAATTAATTTTGGTAACTCAGCAATAAGTTCATCGGTAAATTGCCCACTACTTGGCTCGTTCTTCATTTTTGCGATAACAAGTTGAGCATTGTTTTGATAGTCAAATGGTGAATCAACTTTTTGATATTGCGAACCATCATTCGTTTGCAAACCCACTTGACGACGAAAATGGTCAAATGAATTTAACGCTAAAATGGTGGCTGAACATAAAACAGCGCCTTCACATTTTGACCATAAAATATCTTCTAGCATAAAGCCTACTTCAATAGGAGAAGCGGACAATAAAAAGTCACTGCGTTTTCCGGTTACTTTTTCTAACCACCTTGCCATTGGTGCGCCTTTCTCACTGTCTGTTTTTGCGTACATTTTCCAAAGGGCGTTAAAATTTTCTAGGCGCTGGATCATAAAACCTGCTTCGGCGAGGAGAGGCTCGGCTATAAACATTTGGCTTTCACCGTCTTTTACCGACTCCATCAATAAATTATAAAGCTTATTACAATGTGATAAACATTTCTTACTGAGTTCGGCTAAATCTTCAGCCCAATTTTTTAAATTTTGCGGAATTATACCGTTTTCAAAACGATACTGTGCCGCATCATCATCGCGGGTGAAACGGCTCTTTTCTTTTGCTTTTTCATTGAAATATATAGCCTGATTGTTTTCTATAAAGCCAGATACTTTTTGCAATTCTATTAATAAGTCTTGGCAATCATCGCCTAATTTTAAAGCGGGAGAAATTGCTGAATTCGATTTTATCAATTTCGCCATTTTATCACCGGTTTCTTTTAACTTAGTTAACCAGTCGATGGCACCCTTGACGGTGATACTCGCACTTGAATGATCACGTGCTACTTTCGGTAAGTGGTGGGCTTCGTCAATAATGTAAAATGTGTCTTCAGGGGAAGGTAAAATAACGCCACCACCGAGTTCTAGGTCAGCGAGTAATAAACTATGGTTAATTACCAATACATCGGCGGCGTCCATAGTTTCACGTGCTTTATGAAAAGGACAATGGCTATGCTCGGCTAAATGTTTTAAACAACTGTGTTTGTCACATTGAATTTGTTGCCACAAATGGTGTGGAATAGGATCAGCCCAAGAATCTAGGTCACCTTGCCATTGATTATCATTGAGTGCTTTATGCAAATGATGTAATAACTTTATATCCATAGCATTAGGTTTTTGTGCGAAAGTAAAGCCTGCTTGAGGAGAATCATCATTACTTACCGCAAGAGCTAATTTCTGTCTACACACATAACGCTGACGACCTTTAGCTAAGGTGAAGTTAAAGTTTAGCCCAGAGTGTGTTTTTAAAAAGGGGAGGTCTTTATCCACTAACTGTTCTTGTAGTGCAACGGTTGCGGTTGAAATACAAACCTTTTTTTGACGTGATACCGCTAATGGAATGGCTCCTAATGAATAAGCTAAAGATTTGCCTGTACCTGTGCCGGCTTCAATGGTGATAATTTTTCGAGCTTTATCGTATTCACCCGCTAGCGTTTTAGCTATTTCGGCAATCAAAAACGTTTGCTGTTTTCTCGGATGAAAGTTTTCTAGGTTTTCACCAATAGTTTTATAGGATGTCCTAATTGCTTCTTTAATTTTATCACTTAGCATGCTGGTAGCCATTTATTGTTCATTTGGTTGTAAAATACGTATATACTGCTGTATATATTAACAGTTTATCGTTATCCGCCACGAATTAAAATAATTAATGTCATTAACCGCTGAAAAACTATCATTGAACTCAAACTATGGCTTTTTATTAACACGCCAAGCTTATGATACAAAACAAGGTATTGAGCTGTCTTTATGGGTAAAAACTTTCCAGGGAGCGGTAAATGTTATTGTGCCGCATCAACAAGCATTATTTTTTGTTGAACAAGCTCAGCAAGTTCAAGCGAAAACTTTATTATTAGAACAAAGAATACCTACCGCTAAAGTAAGTCCGTTAACACTTAAAACATTTAATCAGCAGTTGGTGAGCGGTTTTTACTTTTCAACAATGCGAGACTTTTATCGAGCCCGAGATGTTTTAAAAAAACACAATATAAAATGTTATGAAGACGATTTTCGTCCAGATGAACGATTTTTAATGGAACGGTTTATTACTTCTGGCATTGAATTTATTACTCAAACTAATCTTCAAGAAGCAGAACAGCTCAACTTGAAGTATAAAAATAATAACTTTCCTACTTTTCAAAGTGATAAATGCCGCGCTACTAGCAAGTCTCAATTAATTGATAACATCGCTTTAACGATGGTTTCGCTCGATATTGAATGTTCAATGGACGGAGAGCTTTTTTCTATTGGTTTACAATCCCATAAAATGACTGATGGTAAAGCAATAAAGTGTATTTTGATGATCGGTGATGAAAATAGTATTTCAGCACAAGCTGATAACTCTAAACTTAACGAACAAGAAGCAGCCGAAATCACGAAACATATTGTTTGGATCGAGAATGAACAACAGCTTTTAATTGCATTAATCGCATGGATAAAAACACACGACCCTGACATATTTATTGGCTGGAACGTAATCAATTTTGATTTTAATCTACTGCAGAAACGTTGTGATATTCATAACATTTCATTTGATATTGGTCGAAATGATAAAGCGCCCCGTTGGCGAACTCGTTCAGCTGCAGGAAGCCAAAATGAACAAAAATTTATAGATGTTGCGGGAAGAGTGGTACTTGATGGTATCGATTTATTAAAAAACGCTACTTATAGTTTTCCAAGCTTTTCTTTAGATTTTGTCGCACATGCATTATTGGGAAAAGGTAAAAAAGTAGATGATGTCGAAAATAGAGTACAAGAAATTAATGACAACTTTAATCATGACAAACTAGCGCTAGCTGCATACAACCTAGAAGATTGTCGTTTAGTCACCCTTATTTTTGAACATACTTTATTACTAGAGTTCACCCGTTTAAGAGCAAAGTTAACAGGCTTATCTATCGATCGTATCGGTGGGTCTGTTGCTGCATTTACCAATTTATATTTACCTAAACTTCATCGAAGTGGTTATATTGCGCCAAATATGGGTGATGGCTTGCAAGGGCTTGTTTCTCCAGGGGGGTACGTAATGGACTCTATCCCCGGTTTGTATAAAAACGTATTGGTACTTGATTTTAAAAGTCTTTATCCGTCAATTATCCGTAGTTTTAATATCGACCCTATGGGGTTAATTGAAGGTTTGCAATCACCTCAAACGAGTATTAGAGGCTTTGACGGTGCCTATTTTTCCAGAGATAAACACTTCTTGCCTGAAATCATCAACGACCTGTGGCTGGAACGAGATATTGCCAAAAAAGATCAAAATGCGGCATTGTCCCAAGCGATAAAAATTATTATGAATTCGTTTTATGGCGTTTTAGGTTCAACAGGGTGCCGATTCTTTGATCCCCGTTTATCGGGGTCGATCACCAAACGTAGCCATGAATTGTTAAAAACCACTAAACAGTGGATAGAAAATGACGGTTATCAAGTGATTTATGGAGATACCGATTCCATTTTTGTCCATGTAGATGAAGATAAAACTACTGAGCAATGCCAAACATTAGGCAAAGCGTTGCAAGAAAAGATTAATGTTAAGTGGCAAAAAACGCTCAAAGATGAATTTGCGATAGAAAGCCAGTTAGAAATAGAATTTGAAACGCATTTTAGCCAATTTTTAATGCCAACTATTCGGGGGCAAGAAGTAGGCACTAAAAAACGTTATGCAGGTATAGTAGAAAAAAACGGACAATCGGAATTGATTTTTAAAGGTCTAGAGAGTGTTCGCACTGACTGGACTGAACTTGCAAAAACCTTTCAGCGAGAGCTTTATTTAAAAATATTTAATGGTAAACCATTCGCTGATTATGTGCGCAGTATTGTGGCACAAACTAAAGCAGGGCAATTAGATCATTTACTGGTATACAGAAAACGTATTCGTCGACAGTTAGATCATTATGTAAAAAATGTTCCTCCACATGTAAAGGCAGCGCGCTTAGCTGATGAATTGAATAAAATAAACAAACAGCCCTTAAAGTTTCAACAGCGGGGGTGGATAGAGTATTTTATTACCACTTCAGGCCCACAGGCAAAAGGCTATGTAAAAGCACCTTTAGATTATCAGTTTTATGTTGACCGACAATTAGCGACAGTTGCAGATGCTATTCTGCCCTTTGTTGGCAGTAGTTTTGAAAAATTAACCAGTGATCAATTGAACTTATTTCAATAAATAACCTGACCTTTAGATATCTAGTATTTTATTTTTCTCTAAATGGGCAGCACAAATGTTTTTATGAGCGCAACAACAGGCAAAATAAGTTCAGTAAAATTTATTGTAAATAAACAGTGCATCAATGAGTGAAAGATCATAAAGTAACTTTATTAAGTTAGCTATATAGATGGCTAAATGAATTTAATGCTTTAGGACGAAAAGTTATGATCAACGATACAAAAATAGTCAATGCCGGTAGAAAATCAAAATGGACTCGGGGTGTTGTTAACCCGCCGGTAGAACGTGCTTCTACAGTGGTTTTTGATTCGGTAAAAGAAATGAATCACGCAACCGCTAATCGTGCGAATCAAGTGCTTTTTTATGGTCGTAGGGGCACATCAACTTCATTTGCTTTCGCTGATGCTATGACCGATTTAGAAGGTGGAGCCGGTTGTGCTATTTATCCGTCGGGTACTGCAGCAATAACCAACGCAATACTTTCTTTTGTAAAAACCGGCGATCATCTTTTAATGGTCGATACCGCCTATGAACCTACCCGCGATTTTTGCGATAAAATGCTCGTTAATATTGGTGTAGAAACAACTTATTACGACCCAACCATCGGTAAGGGTATCGAAGCACTGATTAAAGAGAACACTCGAATTATCTTCTTAGAATCTCCTGGTTCTATCACCATGGAAGTACAAGATGTGCCTGGTATTGCTGAAGTTGCCCACCGGCATAATTGTGTTGTGATGTTAGATAATACCTGGGCAGCAGGTGTTAACTTTCAACCGTTTGACTTTGGTGTGGATATTTCTATTCAAGCAGCGACGAAATACATTGTCGGACATTCAGATGTGATGTTAGGTACAGCAACAGCAACGAAAGAGTGTTGGCCACAGCTACGTGAAAATAGCTATTTAATGGGGCAATGTACCTCTCCTGACGATTTATATTTGGCGATGCGCGGCATACGCACTTTAGGCGTTCGTTTAAAACAACATCAGGAAAGTGCGCTAAAAGTGGCGAATTGGTTAGCAACACGTGAGGAAGTTGACGTTATTCTTCATCCTGCGTTTGAATCATGTCCGGGCCATGAATATTTTCAGCGTGATTTTACCGGTTCTAATGGTTTGTTTTCATTTGTGTTAACTCGTGGAGATCAAAAATCACTTAACGCCTTACTCGATGGCATGGCACATTTTAAAATGGGCTATTCGTGGGGCGGTTTTGAAAGTTTGATTTTAGGAAATACCCACGTTGGACGATTACGTACTGCTACCCAATGGAATTATGAATATCCATTGATCCGTTTGCACATAGGTTTAGAAGACGTAGATGAGTTAATTGCTGATTTAGCAAAGGGCTTTGAACGCTTAAATGCTGTTCTAGCAGAAACTTGTTAGATAAATAGGAAGTTAGTCTTTATGGAGAGTCCATCGACTTTATTAGTGGTTGAAAACCGTCAAATTTCTAAAGCATTTTATATGGATGTTTTGGGTGTGAAATTAATCGAAGAACATGATGATTGCCTTAAATTTAAAGCGGGTAATCATAACATCATTATGTTCCATGGAAGCAGTCAATCGGTTGATTACGACCATGGCTATAATGCTAACTCAACCTTAGTGTTTACGGTTGATAAATTAGATGAAAAAATTGATGAGTTAAAATCTAAGGGGGTTGTGTTTGTTCATGAATCGCCGAATGAGAATAGATGGGGTCGTTATGCTGCATTTAAGGATCCGTCTGGGATTATTCATGAACTCATGGAATTTCATCAATAGAAATAGACGCAGAGAATAAAATGATTTTATGTACAGCAGAAAAGTTCGCTATTAGGCATCTTTCTGAAAACGGTCCTAGCAATATCGTTGCCGAGCAATATTCGTTTAAATCACTTACTAAGTAAACTCGGTTTTTTGTTTGCAGAGCAAGTTGAACTCTATAGTGCAATGGATACTCTTTATAAAGTTGAATTGGTGTCTATCTTTACCAAATAGCACCGTTTGGTTAGCAGGATACTTAAGCGATACCCCGTTGATTAATTACCTATTCACCCTTAATGGTTAAAATGAAAAACTACAGCCTTATAAAATTTGTAAGTACAAAGGCATGGATGCTACAAGTAGAGCGATGCAGGATGCCAAAGCCGAGGATATCAACTTACTAAATTTTATATCTTGTATTTACTCATTTTTCCTCATGATAAAGTTGAACCGTTAATTAATCAATTAGGTATAAACATCCTGCTTATTCAGATTATGGTAATGTGCAAAGCTCTTCTTGTTTTTTATTATAATAATCAGCCGTTAAACCGAGTAACTGCGGAACCGTTGCTGAAATGGCAACAGAAGAGAAAGTTCCCACCAAAACGCCGGTGAATAGCGCGATAGAAAAACCGGCCAAAGATTCTCCTGCAAATCCCCAAATCGCAATAATCGTTGCTAATGTTGTTCCTGAGGTGATCATTGTTCGAACTAAGGTAGATTTGATGGCTTGGTTGATCACTTTATCTATTTTTTCTTCATTACCAGACTTCATTATTTCTCTGATTTTATCACCAACAATAATTGAGTCGTTCAATGAATAACCAATGATAGCCAGTAAGCTTGCTAGAATAGTTAAATCAAATGAAATGCCAAACCAAGCAAAAAGACCTAAAACAATGAGTACATCATGAAAAAGAGCAATCACAGCACCAGCAGCTAAACGCCATTCAAATCTTAATGACAAATACAATAAAATAACGATTATTGCGGTTAACAGGGCTAAGCCGCCTTGGTTAATTAATTCTTCACCTACTTGGCTCCCAATATAAATGGCATCTTGAGGAGTGATGATTAATTGACTATCAATAGCAAAATCAGCTAACCATTCCTTACCTTTTAAACTCGACTCATTATCTGCTTGTTGGACACTCCAATGTGTTCCCTCATCAGCCGAAGTGAGCTTGAAATTCTCTGGCAGATATGACGTAAGTAACTCATTCATTTGCTTTTGACTTACTGATTTTTCAGTTGTAAATTCGGTAAGGTAACCACCGGTAAAATCTAAACCAAGTTCTAAATTTTTATTAAATAGACCAAACAAGGCAATAACAACAAAAAGTACAGCGCAGTAGAAACTCGCGACTCGAAAGCTGGTCAAGTTTACGTTTGTATTAATCTTTATCTGGTTCATGCCTTAACTCCCAATAATTGAGTTTTATTCTTTTTAATCGCTAAATTTGTTAATATTTTTGAAACAAAAACGCCGGTGAACATACTGGTCAAAATACCGAGGCATAAAATAAGAGCGAAACCTTTTACAGGGCCGTTACCTATGGAGTACAAAATTATTCCAGTGATCATCGTCGTTATATTGGCATCAAGGATAGTTGAAAAAGCACTTTTATATCCTCGTTCAATGGCTTGTAAAACCTTATGGCCCCGCTTTAACTCTTCTTTTATTCGTTCAAAAATAAGCACATTTGTATCTACCGCCATACCAACGGTTAACACTAAACCCGCAATTCCTGGCAAGGTGAGTACAGCCCCAGGTAGTAATGACATTAAACCGAGTAAGCTAACTAAATTCAGTGCTAATGCGACATTCGCGATTATCCCTAAAGAGCGATACCAAAAAATCATAAATATTAAAGTAATAGAAATTCCTACACTTAACGCTTTGATTCCGTTGTTGATATTGTCAACGCCAAGGGTGGCTTCAATGGTGCGTTGTTTTACTATAGTTACAGGTGCTGTAAGCGAGCCTGCCCGTAATAATAGCGACAGTTCTTGTGCTGCTTGTTGGCTCGACATATTAGTGATACTAAATTGCGAACCTAAGTGTTGTTGAATGGTGGCGACATTAATAATTTTACTTTTTTTGATCATTTTATTTTCTGCATTTCGATAAAATTCAGAAAATACCGTCACCATAGATTTGCCGACATTGCGTTTCGAAAATTGAGACATTTTTTTACCGCCAACCGTATCTAAAGTTAGATTGACTAATGGCATACTCATTTGATCTTGTCCGGCACGAGCATTCTTAATATTGCTACCTGAAAAAACGACTTTGCTGTTCAAATTTAGTTTTCTCCCATTCTCGTCTGCCATGCGTAATATCCCCGCGGCTTTAGAATTTTCGGCAAGTTGGTAAAAATCAAGTGTTGCTGTGGCACCTATGATGCGTTTAGCTTCTTCTGGATCATGTACGCCAGGTAGTTCAATTCGAATGTTGTTTTTACCTTGTTGCAGGGTTACCGCTTCAGTAATGCCCAGCTCTTCTATTCTTCCTCTCATTGTCTTTAGTGTTTGTTTCATCGTTTCTTGGCGAAATTGAACTATTTTTTGTGATGAAAATGTCAAAGTCACCTGAGTCGTGTCAGTTTTTTGCTGAGTTAAATCGGGGTAGGTCTTTTTTAGTTCGCTAAAAAGTACTTCAATCTTACCTGTTGCTGAAAGAGGATAGTTTACTAAAAGGTTTTGCTTGATATCGGTAATATTCTCTGAGAGCTTGTATTGAATGACATTAACCCCGCGAATACGATTGTCCATAGCAATAGTTTTTACTTCCAATGCAATGTTTTTTAGTCGATCGTATAGTGCTTGTTCGGTATCAACGTCTAATACAAACAATACTCCGCCACTTAAATCTAAGCCTAGTTTGATCGGTTTAGCGTTAAGTGAACTCAACCATGCTGGCATATCACTTATCAAAGAGCTTTCAAGTCGATAATCATCTTTTAATGTTTGATTTAATAAAGTACTCACTGCCATTTTGTCAGTTTTATTGTTGAGTACTATCGAAGTGTTTTCGTTGCCTGTGTGAATTTCATTAACAGATAAGTTGTGCTTATCAAATAAATTTTTAAGTTTTGTTATGGTAATTTGTTGCACACTTGAACTATTGGGCAATAGTTCAATTTTTACTTTATCGGTGTATAAGTTGGGTAGAGCACTTATTAATAAGAAAAATAAGGTAATAATAATTAATAGCGTTTGCCATTTAAAGTAACTATGAAGCTTCTTTCTAGGTGAGTTCATCATAAAATCTCGAAAATTCTCGTGATACTCGTTTCTAACCCGTAGGAAAAATGAGTACAACAAGGGCTATTGCATAAACAACAGCGTTGAAAAAGGAAAAGTAATTTTTATTCGTAAGTAATCATTTGTTTAATAAAGAATATTACGAATAGTTAGATGATGAATCTATGAATGATAAGTTACGCGAGATGCATATAAGATGTTGCCATCTTTCCAGCCAGAAAGACGACTAGAGTTAGAGGTATGGCTAAGTTGTTCATACCACTTTAATTGAACGGGTGGGTTAGCTAGGTTTTTGAATAAGCCAGCAGATAATTTATTTTCAAAAAATTCAATGACAAGCACATAGTTTGGTGTGGTTTGTATTTCATTTGAAAATACATAAGCACCAGCTGTAGATAATCGAGGTAAACTGAATGAGTCTTCCGGCTCGCTTTCGTCAACTAATACATTATGGCTAACTGATGTTTGCGCGTTAATGCTTTCAAGTTGCGTTGTCGTCTCGAGTATTAAAATATTTTTGGTGATATTTTCGATCGGCAAAGCATTAGCTGTTTTAGCTAAGATAAATAAAATTAATGCTATCGAAAAACTACGCCACATAATGAAAGTTAATTATTTATTGATAACTATATTATATGCGGATGAATATTGAGGTTTCAATAGTCATATACAATTTACTTGTTAAACAGGCCTGAAAATTGTTTGAAAACTTTCATCGTGAGAAAACTTTTTGATAATATCGTTTTTATCACATTTTCTATTGGTATTGTCTGTTTAACACTGATAAATTGTTAGAGGGTTAACAATCTAGGAGTCTAGCCAGCGAGTTAGGCATATACAGTGAAAATAATAAAACTCTAAATTGTGCAATTTTCGCGTTGATATCGCAAAATAACTGTGCAAGTTTAGGATTGATGTAAAGAGAAATGACTATGTTCTACCAAACCGACGACGTTCGCATAAACAAAATAAAAGAATTATTACCTCCTATCGCACTTATTGAGCGATTTCCTGCTTCTCAAGAAGCGTCTAAGTCGGTGTTTTCTGGGCGTAAAGCCATTAGCGAAATTTTCAACCATCAAGACGATCGTTTATTAGTCGTCATTGGTCCTTGTTCAATACATGATCCCGAAGCTGCGTTGGAATATGGTCAGCGTTTAGTTAAACTTCGTGAAAAATATAAAGATACCCTTGAAATTGTTATGCGTGTTTATTTTGAAAAACCACGTACAACAGTGGGCTGGAAAGGTCTAATTAATGACCCTTATATGGACAACACCTTTAAGCTTAATGACGGCCTACGTATTGGCCGAAAATTATTACTCGATTTAAACCATATGGGCTTACCTACAGCCGGTGAGTTTTTAGATATGATCACACCGCAGTATATGGCTGATTTTATGTGTTGGGGCGCTATTGGTGCTCGAACCACAGAAAGCCAAGTGCACCGAGAACTCGCATCAGGCTTGTCTTGTCCGGTAGGTTTTAAAAATGGTACAGATGGCACCATTAAAGTTGCTATAGATGCTATAGGCGCGGCAAGTGCTTCACATCATTTCTTATCAGTAACTAAATATGGTCATTCAGCTATTGTAGAAACATCGGGTAATAAAGATTGTCATATTATTTTACGTGGCGGAAAAACGACGAATTTCGATGCAGACAGCGTTAAATCCGTTACTGAGCAACTAGACAAATCATCACTGAATACCAAGATCATGATCGATTTTAGCCATGCTAACAGTAGCAAAAAATTCGAAAATCAAATGCTTGTTTGCCAAGACGTATGCCAACAAATTAGTGATGGTAATGACAATGTTTTTGGTGTGATGGTAGAAAGTCATTTGGTTGAAGGTCGTCAAGATTTAGTGAACGGCGAAGTTGCAACCTATGGACAAAGCATTACCGATGCTTGTATTGGTTGGGCTGACACGGAAATTTTGCTCTCTCAATTGAGTGAGGCAGTTTCAACGCGAAGAAAATAAGGTTAATCTAATTTATTTTCTTCAATCTAAAAAGCCAATCAATTGTTGATTGGCTTTTTTGTTCGTTATTTTAACGGAAAAGCCACCATATCACGACAGAATCACTACAAACTGTGAATGTCGTTATTAATGCCTAAGCAAACAGCATCGCTACTGTGGTGAGTGTTTTGATTGTAGCTAGAAAAGACTATTTCATAGCCAATGCTTAGCGATTCTTTTACCAAACTCGTACAAACAAATGGGGCAGGTAAGTTACGTTGCACTTTTTCTTCAAAATTTAATTCATTACTCGTTAATATATCGATGGTTGTTGGCTGCAGTATCGATATTAATTTAGGGAGTAAGGCAATTAAATCAAAATTAGCGCTGACACTGATATAACTGCTCTCAGCTTGGGGAGTTATATGGATGGTAAAATAGTGTTCATTTTCAATGCCATTTAATGAATAACCAAATGGGTGGAATACATGATCATCAATGATGAAGTGTGGGAATAGCTCATCTATTTGAAACAGCTCTCGTATTTCAAAAGCGGTTAAATTGCCATGAGTTAATAATTTACTTGCCGAGTTGCTGATATGGTAGGCGACAATTTCATAATTTTTATCGTTGGCATTTGCTCTATAATTATTTTCTTGATGAAATAAATAGTTATGATGGGAGTCTAGGGCGCCAAACCGATATGCTGCCCCAGAAATATGTTGGCGAAGAACTTTTATATCTTGAGAAAAACAGCTTGGCTGAGCATGAGAAAAATATTCATTCTTACGTTGATATAATATTTGTTCAATGGGCGTTAAGCTAAATTCACTGATAAAAAATTCAATAGCTTTTACAAGCTGGGTAGTGCCGCAAGTGATGAGAAGTAATTTATTTGACCAGATAAATAAGCTTGATTCAGATAACAAAAATGATTTGCAATCATTACTTTCAATTATGGATAATATTTTTGCACCACTGCTTTTTACCAGTTCATGCCAAAACATATTGTCAATGTCATTTAGTAATGAAAGTTCGTTCTCGTTAACAATTATCTGAACTTTCTTTTCTGAGCCTTCAAAAAACAATCTACTACCTATCTTCTTTTTATTAATACTAGCCTTATCGGTATTGTACCTGTTTGGTGTAAAATAACACTCGCATTTTGTTGGCTCTGCATTTAAGGTATTGAAAAAAGTAATAATGAGAGGCCTTCATTTGTTAAACATTCATAGATTATCCATTATCACTCAATTTGAGTTGATTCGTATTTTCAAGACTAAAAATGGTTTAATTGCTTTAACCGCCTTTTGTGCTGTTTGGTTTATTCTGCTGTATTATCTTATTAGCTCGGCCACAGAAATTGTTTTTTCTGACGGCTTTAAAATTGTGGCGAGTACTCTATTTGGCGCATTAGGATTAAGTGCTTTACTAGAATGGCCTGTAGCAGAGTTTTCCATTTATTGGCTCGTGGCGGTTTATTCATTCCCAATATTTACCCTACTGGTTACTAGTGATCAAACGTGTTCAGATAGAGCTCGTGGTACGTTGCGCTTCATCACGTTAAGGGCTACTCGCACTGAGATACTCATTGGACGGTTTTTAGGACAATTTCTTATTCTTATCTGCCTTATCTTTTTAACATTAGTTGCCTGTGTAGTTTTAGCTGGAGCTCGCGATGTAGCATTGTTTATGCCGGCGATAAAACAAGCTTTTGTACTTTTTATTGAATTAGCCATTATTATTATGCCTTTTATTGCCCTGATGTCATTTTTCAATAGTATTTTATCGTCAGCTAAAATGAGCATTGTTACTTGTATTTTGTTTTATACGATAGGGGCTCTGTTGGTAGGTTTCATTCAATTTCAATTAAAAAGTGGGTCTTTCATTGATTTTATTTTCCCTGGTACACAAATCAGTAAAGTGGTTTCATTACAAGGACTTGATTTTACCCATTACCTAGTGCCGATAGTACAAAGTGTCGTATTGTTATTTACCGCAGATAAACTATTAAAGAGGGCATCGCTATGACCTTTGCTAATCAACAATCAAGCTCATTAATTCAAGTTGATAATCTATCAAAATCATTTGGTGATCACTTGGCGTTAAATAAAGTGTCATTTACCATTGATAAAGGGCAACCTATTGCTTTAGTTGGGCCAAATGGGGCTGGAAAAACCACCTTATTTAGCTTGTTATGCGGATACATATTACCTAGTAGTGGCAGCGTGAAAATTGCAGGCTTTAAGGCCGGAGATGCAAACTTATTTGGCCGATTAGCAGCTTTGCCGCAAGATGCTCAGTTTGACCCGCGCTTTTCTATTGCTCATCAATTAAAATTTTATGCACAACTCCAAGGCTACAACGCTAAAGATGCGATAAAAGAAGCCCATAGAACTTTAGAACTCGTTGGTTTAGCTGATACATTAAAAGCGAAACCTGACGAGCTATCACATGGTATGCGCAAACGTGTTGCTATTGCACAAACCCTAATTGGTTCACCTGAAATTGTGATGTTAGACGAAGCAACTGCTGGGCTTGACCCGATAAATGCTCGAGAAGTGCGTGAACTTGTTTCTTCTTTATCAACAGACATTACCTTTATTTTGAGTTCGCATGATTTGAGTGAGTTAGAAAGATTATGTACCCAGGTGCTATATTTAGAGAAAGGGCAGTTACAACAACATCAAAACTTACAAAACGAAGAAGAACAACGCTATTTAACGATTCGGATGCGAAAATCGTATGATGATTTTTTATCGTTAGTGGGTTCCATTGCTGATGTACAAAGTATTGAGCAATCACAAAACAATGAGTTTCTAATCACTACCTCTGCGATTTCTTCTGATACAAAGCCACTCGATTTGCAAATATTGCAGTTATGCCATCAACAAAAGTGGCAATATTCCCAATTAACAAACGGCAAAACTTTAGAAAATAGGTTGTTCTAGTTTTTAACTGCTGGAATAAACTCACCGGCTAGGTCGACACGCTTTTGTGTTCGGCCATCGTTTTGCAACGTTAACCAGTCAAGGTAGTCTTCTATTGGCATTGGCTTTGAGTAAAAATATCCTTGGCCAATATCGCAACCAAAACTACGTAATGTATCTTCGTCTTCTTGACTATTAATACCTTCAGCGACAACTTCTAAACCTAAACCTTTTGCCATTCTAACGGTTGCTTCAGCGATGGTCTTACGTTTTTCATCGTCATTAACATTTTCAACAAATTGTCGGTCAACTTTAAGTTCTTGAAACGGTAAATGGCTGATTTGCGCCATTGACGAATAACCTGTGCCGAAGTCATCTATACTAATTGTAAAACCTAAGTCACTAAACTTTTGGATCAAATCGAGAGACTGTTGATTATGGCTTATTGACGCTGACTCAGTTAATTCTAATATTATTTTTTCAGCGGGGATCTCACTTTCTTCAATAATAGTCAGCGCATTATTAAAAAAGTCTTCATGAGCAATATCTTTACCACTAATATTAATCGAGACCATATGATTATTGTTTTCTAAAATTTGACGATGTTGAATTAAAGAACGTTTAAGAACCCATAAGGTTAACTGATTAATTAATCCTAAATCTTCTGCTAATGGTATAAACACAACAGGGGAAATAAAACCTTCAGTGGGATGCTCCCAGCGTATTAAACATTCACTGCTACATACACGTAAGGTTTTTAAATCAATTTGTGGTTGATGGTAGATTTGCAAAGTGTCTTGCTCAATAGCCTCTTTTAAATTTGTAGCTAATTGCAATAAATGACTGGTTTGGTCAGATTTTTCGCTTTGATAATAAGCCCAACGAGCATATACATGCTGGGCTTCATGCGTGGCTAGCAAGGCATGATTTATTAATAAGTAATTAGCGTCGCCATGCTCTGGGTAATTAGCGATACCAACAACCGCAGATAATGGCAGTTTAAGCTGATCAATTTGGAAAGTTTCAGAGATAAGTTGTTGGATAGACTTAATCAGTATTGATAAGTCTTGCTGACTATTATTTTTATTAACTAAAATAGCTAAACAGTTGTTTTCTAAAAAACAAATTTTTTCATGAGTAGGAGATAACTCTACAATGGCATCATTATAAATGAATAATGAGCTTAAACGTCGGCTTAAGCGCTTAAATAATTCGGCGTTAGCTTTATCATCTATATATAGTGATATTTGTTCAATATGCTCTGGTTTTATTACTAACACACTAAAATTGTGATTACCTGATATTTGCAATTGACTCATCGTGTTTTCAAGCATTGATTTACGAGGTAAATCAGTAAAACCGTGATAACTGATGTCATGAATTCTGTCTTGATCGTTTCTTCGCATACGTTCGGCTAATGCAAAAGCCATAAAGGTAATTTCGATCATTACCGCAAATAAAAAGGCATTTCGTGTTAAAAATGTTGAATCAACATGATTTAATAAAACAAGAGGCTGTATTGCGGCTCCAATTAAAAAGGGGATCCAGGAAATAAAATAAAATCGTGCCCAGGCAAAATCCTTCGATAGCCTTTTAAAAATAATAATGAGTGATAATAAATAGAATAATGGCTGAATTGAAAAAAACAGTTTAGTTTGAGTTATTTGACTTAAGGACAGTGAAAATAAAGCGACTAAGACTAAAAGTATGCTTGAAGCAATTCCTATTTTATAGAGAGTGTTTTTTGTCTGGTCATAACGTAAAAAATATAAGGAGAAAAGTAATAAGAAAAAAACCAGAAAATAATCTATGAATAATAAATACTCATGAATAAAATATTGAACATTTTTAGTAAAAATGAGGTAGCCATAACCTGTTAGTCCAGCTAAGACAATAAATGAAGATAACAAGTAACCAATGTAAACGAGGTAAACTTTATCTTTCGTCGCAAAATACAAAATAAAATTATAAGCAGCCATCAACAAAATAATACCAATAAAAAGCCCATAAACAATTTGTGCATAATCAATACGTTTTTCAAAATTGTCTTTGTAATAAAGAGTTAATGGTACATTCGGAGGACCATTACTTTTTACATGAACGATAAGTTGAATATCTTTTTTTCCATTGAGGTCAAAACCTATATGAGGAAATACATCTAATAAGGTTTCCTGTTCAACTGTGGGTTTTTGTTGTGTTAACGCTGTTGCACTTTTTAAAGTAGAGTTGACCTTATAAACATCAAAAAATGCCAACATACTGTTATCTGCATGCAAAACAAGGCTTTGTATGTTTGGGGTGTTATTTTTAATATTAACATGTACCCAATAAGACTGATGACCTAGATCATAAGGGATGTCATTTGCTAAAGATGGAGTAAATAGGGGCTTTGATTCATTTTTATGAATAAGTGATTTGATATCCAAATTGTTTTCATGATCAATGTAATAACTAAAGTCGCTGGTGACTGTTACCGCACTTTCTCCAAGAGAAAGCTCATCAATACTGCTGATAAACTTCCAAACGTTGTTAAATATAAAAATTAACAAAAGGGAAATCATGAAGATAAATACTAGTCTAGTGATTTTATAAACACTTGAAGGTAATTTGATCATAAAAATAATTTAAGAATAACTAAAAAAGTTGTATGTTGTTAATTTAGCAGAAGAACGCTGATAAAGGCAGGAATTAATATAAATAAAAAGCCCACTGGATAAAAAGTGGGCTTTAGTTTAGTTAACACAACTTACTGTAATAATTTAAGTAATATTACCTTAAAAAGATGTTGTGTCAGTAAATAAACCAACTTTTAAGTCTTTAGCAGTATAGATAACTTTACCGTCTACTAAAACTTCACCATCAGCGATACCCATGAATAACTTACGCTTGATCACACGCTTTAAGGTTATTTTATAAGTAACTTTTTTATTGGTCGGTAAAATTTGACCGGTAAATTTAACTTCACCTACGCCAAGAGCACGACCACGACCAGGTCCACCAGACCAGCCTAAAAAGAAACCAACGAGCTGCCACATAGCATCTAAGCCTAAACAACCTGGCATTACAGGGTCGCCTTTGAAGTGGCAATCGAAGAACCAAAGATCTGGGGTAATATCAAGTTCAGCAATAATTTCGCCTTTACCGTATTCACCACCATCATCAGTGATAGAAATAATACGGTCCATCATTAACATATTATCAGAAGGTAATTGACTATTTCCTTCGCCAAACATTTCGCCTGTACCCGCTTTTACTAAGTCTTCTTTAGAGTATGAATTTTGATCTAACATGAGGTCACTTTTTATCAGTAATAAAATTATGCGCTACTTTAGCGAACACCTGTACACTAAACAACTCTGAGCAGTGCTTTATTTGAGTTTTATTGATATAAAGTTAGATTGTTATCCTCTTTTTAGTTACAATTTGGTTACGCATAACCTTGGTTTTTAATGTTGAAGACATGGTAACTTACTGATGAAAGAGAATAAAAAGGCGTTTAGCAACGCAGAGAAGCAAAAACGCTACCGTGAGCGGCAAAAAGAGTCCGGAAAAAAAGAAATGCGTGGTTATTTAACGCCAGAAGCACAAAATTGTTATGAGCTTATTGCTGACCAAACGAAATGGACTGACAGTGTTATACTAAGTAATGCTGTACGACTCACTTATGCTGCATATAAAAATGGCCAAATTGGTCTACTTAACAATTGGCTAAAGAAGCATGATTTATAGTTAAAGATTAACCTAATTGTCGGTTAATAAAGCAGTGGAATAGTTCTGTTACATTTTTTCAATTAAGATAGTTGAATTCAATTGTACTGCTTGATAATACCCTATATGCTTTACTCATATTAAGAATATTAATGATGATATTCTTCTAGGTCATAAAATTGTAAATTAAGGTGAAACTCGTTGATAAATGTTTTGTTGGTTGATGATCATGAGTTAGTTCGTACTGGGATACGCAGAATTCTCGACGACGTAAAAGGACTTAAGGTTATTGGCGAGGCTGAAACAGGAGAAGAGGCCGTACAATTTTGTCGTAAAAATGAGCCTCATGTTGTTTTAATGGACATGAACATGCCAGGCATAGGCGGATTAGAAGCGACTAAAAAAATAATCCGTTATTCACCTGACATAAAAGTAATCGTGTTAACTGTTTATTCAGAAGATCCCATTCCAACGAAAGTTATGCAAATTGGCGCCGCGGGTTATTTAACAAAAGGTACCGGTGCAGATGAAATGGTTAATGCTATTCGTGCAGTAAACAGCGGGCAACGTTATATTACCCCTGAGATTGCTCAGCAAATGGCATTAAGTCAGTTTAAGTCGAATGAAGAAAACCCATTTAATACTTTGTCAGAACGTGAACTTCAAATTATGTTGATGATCACACGTGGTGAAAAAGTGCCTCATATTTCAGAGCAATTAATTTTAAGTACCAAAACGATTAACAGTTACCGTTATAGAATGTTTGATAAATTAAACGTTGGTAATGATGTAGAATTAACTCATCTCGCTATTCGTCACGGTATGATCAAAACCGAAATATTATAAACCTTGCCAACCTCACAACCCGTGTTTGACCATCAAGCTTTTCTCTCTTCCGTTTCTCAGCAAGCTGGTGTTTATCGAATGTATGATAAACACCAAGCCGTTATTTATGTAGGTAAAGCCAAACAGCTTAAAAAACGTCTTGCGAGTTATTTTCGAAAAGATGTCGGTAATACTAAAACTAAGGTGTTAGTGAGTCATATTATCGCGATAGACGTAACCGTTACTCATACAGAGGGCGAAGCGTTAATTCTCGAAAATAATTACATCAAAAAATATTTACCTAGATATAATATTTTATTACGCGATGATAAATCATATCCATATTTATTGATCACCGATCATAAGCATCCCAAGTTAGGTGTACATCGCGGCGGAAAAAAAGTTAAAGGTGAATATTTTGGTCCCTACCCAACGGTTGGGGCTGTTTGGGAAAGTTTGCGTTTAATGCAAAAACTCTTTCCGGTTCGCCAATGTGAAGATAGTTATTATCGTGCTCGCAGTCGTCCTTGTTTACAGCATCAATTAAATCGTTGTTCGGCGCCTTGTGTTGACAAAATTTCTGTTGATGACTATCAGCAACAAGTTGAACTGGCAAAGTTATTTCTCCGAGGAAAAAGCTCGACTGTAATTGATAACCTAGTCAATAAAATGGAACAAGCGAGCCAAACACTGCATTTTGAGTCGGCAGCTAAGTATCGTGATCAAATAGCAACATTGCGACAAGTACAAAAACAGCAATTTGTTAGTGGTATTGTGGCTGAACTTGATGTTATTGGACTCTATATTAATAAATCGCAAGTTTGTGTACATGTATTGTTTATACGCGATCAAAAGATTTTAGGCAGTAAAAGCTATTTCCCCAGTATTCCTGCAGATACAGAGCAAGCAGACGTTTACCAAGCATTTATCAGTCAACATTATTTAGGCCAAGAATTAAAGAGTGCAGTAATACCAAAAGAAATAGTGATCAGCGAAACCTTTGAACATATCGAAGAGCTGACTAGCCTTTTAAGTGAACAAGCTGAACGAAGTGTAAAAATATCAACAAAAGTTCGCAGTGAGCGAGCACAATATTTAAAATTAGCATGCACAAATGCACAAAATGCACTCATTACAAAAAATAGCCATAAAGAGTCAATGCAAGCACGCTTTTGTGCTTTAAACGAAGTATTTGAATTAGATAATGGTATCAATCGAATTGAATGTTTTGATATTAGCCATACCATGGGGCAACAAACCGTGGCGTCAAACGTGGTCTTTAATCAAGAAGGACCATTAAAAAGTGACTACCGCCGCTATAACGTATATGGAATAACTCCTGGAGACGACTATGCGGCGATGGCTTTTGCCCTCAATAAACGTTATGGCAAAGTTACCAGCATGGAAAATATGCCAGACATTATATTTATTGACGGCGGTAAAGGGCAATTATCAAGAGCTGAAGCCTTTTTTGCAACACTTCAAGCTGAAACCACTTTAGATAAAATTCCATTACTTGTTGGTGTTGCTAAGGGAGAAGGGCGCAAGCCTGGATTAGAAACTCTGATATTAGCAGGGAGTCATCAATTGATATCCTTGCCCTCTACTTCTTCTGCTTTACACTTAGTCCAACATATTCGAGATGAGTCGCATCGTTTTGCTATTACAGGGCATCGTGCGAAACGTCAAAAAGCCAGTAAAAAATCTACACTTGAATCTATTGAAGGTATTGGGGCGAAAAAACGCCAAGCGCTTTTAAAGTATTTAGGCGGCCTGCAAGAAGTTATGCAAGCTGATAGAGCAACACTTGAAAAAGTACCCGGTATTAGTAAAATTCTCGCCGAGACAATTTATAACGCCCTTCATGAAAAATAGCCCAATTGTTATTATTTCATAAACACCCTTATGTTTTTGTTTACTTATTATTACTATTTTTTTAATAAAAATTTACGTCTCTGCCTGTAATCTGTGTAGAATGCGGTAACGCTTGTTGTTTTAGTAGTAGAATAAATTTATGTGGACTATTCCAAATCAAATCACCATGTTCCGGATAATATTAATACCCGTATTTTTAGTGGTATTTTATTTACCTGTTTCGTGGAATCATTTCGGCGCATTTGCCGTATTCTGGCTTGCCTCTATAAGTGATGCACTTGACGGTTACTTAGCACGTAAACTCAACCAATCTTCAGCTTTTGGAGCATTTATTGATCCCGTGGCCGACAAACTAATGGTTGTTGCCGCTTTAGTATTGCTTATTCAAGACTATCAACTTTGGTGGATTTCAATTTCTGCGATATTAATGATCGCTCGTGAAATCTTTATCAGCGCATTGCGTGAATTTATGTCTTCACGTGGAAAGCGTGATGAAATTGCTGTTTCACAAATGGGCAAATATAAAACTGCTGCGCAAATGTTAGGAATTATGGGGTTAATTTGGCAACCAGACTATGATATCCCATTAATATTCTTTTATTTCCCACATGAAATACTGATGTTTATTGCATATAGCTTTTATGCGATTGCTACAGTGCTTACTTTTTGGTCGATGTTGGCTTATTGTAAAGTTGCTTGGCCTGAGTTAACCAAACAAAATAGTTAAAAAACCTTGTTTTAAGTTAAAAAAACGTCAAATTAGCCGCTTTTTGAGCAGTCGAAATTAAATTGAAATTAAATTGTTGACTACAAATAATTTCAATGTAGAATGCGTCCCAAGTTGACAGGGAGTCAGCAGATGAAGCGGCTGTAGCTCAGCTGGTAGAGCATCACGTTGCCAACGTGAA
>Ga0209396_1000270_pt1 | contig 64272 bp, 41 predicted proteins | sample GOMGulsemesocosm_6_FD_184638 | JGI IMG/M metagenome (GOLD analysis project Ga0209396, IMG submission 184638) | Methane-oxidizing microbial communities from mesocosms in the Gulf of Mexico - GOM8C Gulf of Mexico (SPAdes) (version 2) | ecosystem: Environmental > Aquatic > Marine > Cold seeps... | reverse complement strand
CATGTGCCATGATAAGTGCTTAGCAACATCACTAGGCGGCATGGTTTTCATGTAATGTTGGTTTACCCAAATTAACTTGTCAGTATTAAAACCAGAAGCAGCACGATTACAGTCTTTTAAATCAAATAGTTCAATCATTTCCTCGCGAGAAAAAATTTCTTTATCGCCATGTGACCAACCTAAACGCACTAAGTAATTTAATAACGCTTCAGGTAAGTAACCGTCATCACGATACTGCATAACCCCCACTGCGCCATGACGTTTTGATAAACGTTTGCCATCGTCACCTAAAATCATTGGAATATGAGCATATGCTGGCAATGTAGCACCTAGTGCAGCTAAGATATTAATTTGTTTAGGAGTGTTACTAATATGATCATCACCACGCACAACATGAGTTATTTTCATATCCCAATCATCAACAACAACGGTTAAGTTATATGTTGGCGTACCATCGCTACGCGCAATAATTAAATCGTCGAGTTCTTCATTCGAAATAGTGATATCGCCTTTCACCATATCTTTAATAACCACTTCACCATCGAGTGGATTTTTAAAACGGATAACAAAAGGTTTATCGGTTGGATAATCAGTGCGATCACGCCACATACCGTTGTACTTTTCTTTATCTCCATTTTCACGCGCTTCTTCACGCATCGCTTCTACTTCTTCAGATGTACAGTAACAACGATAAGCATTACCTGAGTCAAGCAATTGCTCAATCACTTCTTTATAGCGATCGAAACGTTTAGTTTGAAAATAAGGGCCATGAGTCCACTCAAGGTTTAACCAATTCATACCGTCCATAATCGCATCAACTGATGCTTGGCTTGAGCGTTCTAAATCCGTATCTTCAATACGTAATACGAAATCGCCGCCATTTTTCTTAGCATATAGCCAGCTATAAAGCGCAGTACGTGCGCCGCCAACATGTAAATAACCGGTAGGACTTGGTGCAAATCGAGTTGTTAAGCTCATAAAAATCTCACTATAATTTTTAAGGCTTCAAGAAAATGCTTAAAGCCTATATTTGGTACGATAAAAATTGCCGATATTTTATCAGGCATGGAAGAAGGAAAACAGCTTTTGCGAAAACAATGCTAGAAAAGTTTATAAAACCATCAGGATGTAGAATTTTAACGCAGTTAATTAAGTTTATTAATAAAACCTAAAAAAAAGCTATTCTTTTGGTTGACAGCTTTTTCGATCTCCCTATAATACGCCCCACTGAAACGCATCTTGCTTAGCAAGTTGGATTTTAGTTTAGGATTGGGCGATTAGCTCAGTTGGGAGAGCACCGCCCTTACAAGGCGGGGGTCACTGGTTCAAGCCCAGTATCGCCCACCAATTCTAAAGCTTAAGTAAATTTAGTTATGGGCGATTAGCTCAGTTGGGAGAGCACCGCCCTTACAAGGCGGGGGTCACTGGTTCAAGCCCAGTATCGCCCACCATAACTAATGTTAAGTAAAAATATCCTAGATTCATATCTTCTATTTTATATAGCGGACGATTAGCTCAGTTGGGAGAGCACCGCCCTTACAAGGCGGGGGTCACTGGTTCAAGCCCAGTATCGTCCACCATTTCTATTTCGAAACTCAAATATCCTAACTAAAAATATTACGAATAAAGATCACCTTCTACTCTTAACAACCCGATCCAAATCACAGATTCATGCCCTGTATCGTTCACCACTTCTATTTCGAAACTCAAATATACTAACTAAAAATATTACGAATAAAGAACTCCTTCTACTCTTAACAACCCGTGCCGAATCACTGGTTAAAGTCCTTTGTAACAACAATAAAAGTATGCTTTTCTAATTAAACGATTAAAACCTATTTTAAATTTAGAGGGTTTCCTACCATTTAATTTCATGCTTAGTTAATAGTGCTTTAACCTCATCAAGATTTACATCATATTTTCGCCAATTTCTCACGGATTTATTATTGATTGGGTTACGCACTTGAACGGCACTTGCTGTTGCTACAGGTGCCGAATTTTTATCTATGTGTAAGCAGTCGTCTTGCCATGCTAAACCACAAAACTCAACCAGTTTTTTTGCTCCAACTTCCGGTGCATTTACCAAGGTTTCATAATTGGCTAGATAGAAATTATCAGGAAAAATTTTCAGCCATAACTTAGTTAAATGATGGAACTCAATATAAAATTTCGCAGTAGATAAAAGATCATATGCATAGTTGTAATTATAAGAGTTGGCTGCAAATAACTGTTTGAAATTGCTAACAATAGTATCTAGAGGATTTCTATCTAAACAGACTATTTTTGCGTTAGGCAAAGCTTGTAAAATAAAACCAACATAAAGTACATTTAAAGGCATTTTATCAACAAATTTAGCCGTGTTGCCTGTTAATGCTCGTGTACTATCAATATATGATTGACCTAACATATTAAAATCAATACCAGTAGTCTCTCCTACCGTATCTGAGTCTAGAACACGGTTAGTTTTACTTTTACTCATTTTTTTCAATAACAAACCAAAGTGTTCTAATTCCCCAACACTGGTTATATCAGAATGTTGCGACAAAATACGCTCAACTAAAGTCGTTCCTGTTCTAGGCATACCTACAACAAACATAGCTTCTTTTGATTGATTACCTTCAAGTTTATTAAATGTATTATGGTCTGGCGAAAAGTGTTTTTTTATACTGGTAAACATCTCTTGATCATCACTAAAGTTATAATCAATACTCTTAAGCTTGCAGTGTTTAGCTGATTGTAAATACTTAAATGCCTGTTCGTGTTCTGCCAACGCTTCAAACTCCCGCGCTAGAGCATGACCAATATTAAGCTTATCATCCACATGAACTGCTTTTTGAAATAGTTTCTCTAAATTGACTATATTGTTGGTTTCTTTAGTTGCTTTTGTTAAAGCACTTAGCGCAGTATGTGATTTGCAAAAATCAGGAACTAAGGTGATAACTCGTTGATGAGATTTTTTGGCACCTTCAAAATCACCTGTAAAAGTTTGAGAAACACCTAAATTAAAATAAAAAAGATGATTGGTATGCTGTAATTTGGTTGCCGCTTTAAAAAAGAAAATAGCTTTTTTATGTAAACCAATTTGACTATAAGTAACACCAATTGTATCTAAAGTTAATGCTGTTTTTGGAGAACATTGAGCCGCTAATTCAGCATATTTAACTGCTTTCACATGTTCACTTATCAATGCATATTGCTTAGCTAGTTGTGCCAAATACTCAGCATTATTAGATGATAACTTAACCGCTTGTTCGATCAACTCAATCGCTTTGTCGCTATTGTGATGGGCTGCAGCAATCATCGCCATCAAAAAATATGCGTCTGCAAATTTTTGATCTTGTTTAAATATTGCCATTAAATAATGGTGAGCTTGTTGAAACTCACCATTATTTAATGCCTGCTGTGCTTGTTTGTGTAAAGAATTAATTGTAGGTGTCATTTCAAACTACTTTTTATCGCTATAATATTTTAATAGAAGGCTGATATTAGCATTAATTAATTTAAGTGTTTAACCAAAACAACAGAAAAAATGCCCCCTAAGCTTTCTAAATTCCACACGTCCTTGTACATAAAAAAAGCATTGTGCTGTTAACAACACAATGCTTAATATTCAATGTACCTATCTTATATAAATGTAATCAATTACATATCAAAGAAATAGTTGAATTTAACACCTATGGTGCGAGGAGCTATAACATAGTGCCCATACCCTCGATACATATTGACAGTATCAACGTTATCTATTTCTTCTGGGAATTCACCAAAACCAGCTGCTTTGCCGGATGATCTTGAAGATGTTTTAGCATATTTATCAAACAAGTTATCAATATATAACGTTGCCGACCAAGCATCACCAGAAACTGTTGCCGATAAATTATTTAATGCATAACCTCCTAACTTTTCACCATTAGACTTCAAGCCCGCACGAGAAAATGCATCACTTTGATAAGTCATACCGTAAATGATATCAAGCATTTTATCGTCAAAAACTTCAAGACTGTAATTAAGACCAAAAGAGATTTGAGTTTCTGGAGCTCCCGGTAAGCGATCTCCATCTCTACCTGAGTACTCATTTTGAATCGCAAGAAATCTCTCATGTGAAGAGTAATTTGCATTACCATCACCATCAAATTCTTTTATTGTACTAAATAGATCATCAACATCTGAGGTTAATTCAGCTTTAGCATAAGAGTAAGTAGCAAATGCAATTAAACTGTCTGACAACATGGCTCGGGATGAAATTTCAATACCTTTACTATTCGCTGTACCGGCATTGGTTGTATAAGGTAAATTACCGTTTTCAGTGGCTGCACCACCTACTTGAGCATCTTCCCAATCAACATTAAATATTGCTGCATTAAAATGGAATTGATTATTAAACCAAGTACTCTTAAAACCTAATTCATAGTTAGTTGTAGTATCAGGCTCATAAGAAAACTCACTAGGCAAGGCACATAAACTTTGTCCTGCAGGTAAAGGATCTGGACATGCAGCAATACCATTGGTACCACCTAAACGGAATCCTTCACTTACCGTAGCATACCCCATAACATCTGAAGTGAATTGATAACTCACATTGAATTTAAATAAACTGCCATCTCCATCACTTTTAGTTCTAGTGATTTTTTCAGGGTTAAACTCTAAAGAGTTACCAACTAAATCATCCTGCCAATCCCATAGAGCAAGTGAAAAAGCTGAGCCAGCTTTAATTTCATATTCATAAAAACGCGCACCAACAGTAACATTTAGCTTGTCATTTATTTGGTAGCTTAATTCACCAAAAAGCGCTTTTTCTATTGTTTCCCCATCAGTAAACTGCAAGTACTCTAAATCATCACTACGATCTGAACCAGCAAATGCGGCATAATGCGGAGTATACTCTTCACTTAACGTATCCTCAGTTACAGATTTATTATAGTAACCACCAATAATCCATGATAAGTCAGAATCTGATTGAGACACTAAACGAATTTCTTGAGTAAAACTATTCGACTCTCCAGATTCACGGGTAAAAGCTGAAAAGGCAGGAAACGTTTCATAACTCCATGGATTGGCTAGTAATAAATCTGACTGATCACGTTGACCAAGATTTTTATTTTTAGAGTAGCCACTTGCTGAAACTAACTCAGCAAAGCCTAAGTCCATTTTCATCTCTAAACTAATCAGTGAGTCTGTATCTTCCTCTGGCTCTAAGTAGCGAGCAGCAGACTCATATTTTCCAATAGTATTTCTTAGAGGATTATCGGCACCTAGCGTTTTATGGTTAGAAATTGTTCTACCTTCAACGTCTTGAGTTTGATGTAAATAAGTTAATGTTCCGTCAAACCAATCATTAGGCATCCAACGTAACGCTATACGACTAGTAACAACTTTTTCGCCGTTTGCATCTTTAACTTTACGAGTATCGGCTAAAACATCAGGATTCGATACACCACCTTCTTTGACAACATAACCATAATCAATAAAGCCAGGATCCTTATAATAATTTACTGAAGCTCGTACAGCTAGCTCATCATTAATTAATGGAACGTTCAAAATAAAACTTGATTCATTACCTAAACTGTCTGATTCACTACCACTAAAGGCGTCAACTGAAAATTCAAAGGATTTTTCATCTAATTCTGCTTTTTTAGGGATATAACGAATCGCGCCACCTAAACTCCCTGCGCCATATAGAGTTCCTTGTGGGCCGATTAAAACTTCTAACCTTTCTACATCAATTAATCGAACATCGACGGCTAATGGCATTTCACCAAAATAAGTAGCAACCGTACCTCCGTCATTGTCCGGGCCAGTAGAGTCTGTATTTAAGCCGCGAACAATAATACTATTTCCACCACGAGCACCTTGCTCAGGAATAGATAATCCAGGAACAAATCGTGCAACGTCACTAAGGTCACCAAGGTTTTGCTCTTTCATTACATCGGCATCTAATGCAGTAATATTTAACGGTGCTTCTTGCACTGAAGATGAACGTCTAGATGCAGTAACTTCAATGCGCTCAATACCAACAACTTTCTTTTCGGCTTCTTCATATGCATAAACAGGAACGGCAAAAGTTGAACTTAACGCAAGGCATAATGCTGATTTTTTAAATACTGCTTTATTAAATTTATTATTTTTTTGATGTCTCATATTTCCCTCTTAATTTTTAGTTATTTTTATTTAAAATATATAATGTAATTTATAATAATCTTGTTGTTATTTTGTAAATATCCTCTCACACATCTATGCATAAATCACATTTAAAATGTAACAACCCGACACAAATAAAGGGCTGCAGAGGAGTTATTCAATTGAGCTGCATATTTACCCAGTTTTTATTCAGTAAAATGAATAAGGAGAATGCGTTAAATTAAGCAAAGTAACAGTTATTAACTGTACAAATTAAAATTCAATAATTAGTCAAAAATTAAATTAAATAAATCTTAAACAACAAACCTGATTTATAGGTTTTTAACATTGAATCAGTTGAGCAGTTAGAAATAAAAATAGCCAGCTAAAGCATAGTCTTATGTGATGAACGGAGGGGATTTAGGGGTCTAATAAAGATTAAGATGAATATCAACATAAAAAAAACGGCCGATAAATCGACCGTTTAAAATAAATGATTAACTACAAAAAGTTATTTTCTTAAAATACCATCAACAGTACCTTGCGCTAACGGATGATAACCTGGGCGTGCTTTTTCATATACTTTCTCAACCCAAGCTTTACCTGCTGTAGATTCAGACAATACTTGATACAAAGGCACGATTAACTTACGACGACCTATTGAAATTAAGTACTCTGACAACGCAGGATACACTTCATCGTAACCAACTCTTAATGATAATAAATACCATGCATGAGCAATTTCAGCATTCTGGCTTTGTGTTAAATTAAATGAACTATCTAAAGCAGTCATTTGATCATGTGACAATGTAAGTGGCAAATTATTAATAAAATGCAACCATTCATGCAAAGTCCATTTTTCTGTAGGTAATTGATTTAAAGTTATTTCATTGGCAACGTACTGATTAATTTGTTCATCAATAATCGTGAATGCACTTGAAGTCGGTTTAGGTACAAAAGTCGGTAAACCTTGTTCGTATATCCACTCATTAACTTCTTCATCACTTACAATACCCGCATATTTATGAGTTAAATGTTTATTCAAATACTTAACAAAGTTTGTTGTTCCCAAACTTTCAAATGCATGATCATTAAAGTACTGTAAAATAAATGAATCAAATTTATCACGACCAAATTTTTTCTCTAAATAAATCAAAAATAACTGACCTTTGGTATAAGGTACACCTGAAAAAGCATCGTCTGGATCACGGCCTTTCAAGTCAATGTATAACTGAGTATCTCCAGGAATTGCCATTTCTGCAATTTCATAGCTTAACCCTTGAGCATCAAGTGCTTGTTCCATTATGGCTCGATCAGTTCCAAATACTGCTTCCATAATTCTGTTTTCAACGTAACTAGTGAAACCTTCATTCAACCAAAGGTCACGCCAGCTTTCATTGGTAACTAAATTTCCAGACCAAGAATGAGCAAGTTCATGGGCAATGAGATTGACTAAACTTTTGTCGCCAGCAATAACGGTTGGCGTAATAAATGATAATCGTGGATTTTCCATGCCGCCGAAAGGAAAGCTTGCTGGTAAAATTAGCAAGTCGTAACGTCCCCAACGGTATGGGCCAAATAGTTTTTCTGACTCATCAATCATCGCTTGCGTATCATCAAATTCAGCAACCGCTCTATCAAGAATATAAGCTTCAGCATAAATTCCAGTTTGCTTGCTCATTGCTTTAAATTGTAAATCACCAACAGAAAGTGCGATAAGGTAAGGAGGAATAGCTTGAGGCATGCTAAAAAAGTAATCACCATCAAGTTTAGTGTCAGGTTCATTATTCGCACTCATTACTGCTAATAAATCATCTGGCGTGGTGATTCTTGCACTATAAGTCATGCGTACACTAGGTGTATCTTGAATTGGGATCCAAGAGCGTGCATGAATTGCTTGGTTTTGGCTAAACATGAAAGGTTTATTTTTACCGGCAGTTTGTTCTGGCGATAACCACTGTAAACCTGAAGCTTTAGCGGTAGATTGATAATAAACTCTTATTTTAGGTGTTTTAAACGCTGTTTTTACGGTTAGTTTAGCACCAAGAACATCGTCTCTTTTAGCTAAACTAAACTCAGTTATTATCCATTGGCCACTGCTGTTTTGTAGCAACACTCGTTCAATAATCAAATCACGCGTATCAAGGTATACATCTACCGCTTGCGCGCTGGTCCAATTTAATGATAACTCGGCAAAGCCAGTTAATGCTTTGTTTTCAAAATCTACCGCTAAATCTAAATATAAATGCTTTACTTGGACTTGGTTGTAGTTTGCATAGGTATAACTATCATTGACTTGCGCGTTAGCTATTGGCGATAAAAAAATAATCGCTGAGCATAACATTCCCCAAAAACTCTTCATTGTTTTTCCTGTTATTATCGTTTTACTTATCGATTGAATAACACCAAAATTTAATTGATGCTATAACCATAAAAATAGGCCTGTAGCTTAAGACAAGCTACAGGCCTATTCAATATTTAATCGTTTTTTATTGTTACTTTTTTAAGAGTAACAAAGTCATCAACTGAAAGTTCAACAGTTTCTAATTAGAATTTATCCATTCTGATCACTACGCGACGGTTTTTCGCACGACCTACAATAGTTCTATTAGAAGCAACATGGCGCTTTTCACCGTAACCCTTCGCTTCAATTCGTTCTGGGTTAATGCCACTGCTAACAAAATATTCTTTAATTTGATTCGCTCTTTTCTTAGACACTTTTAAGTTAGTATCACGGCCGCCATAACTATCTGAATAACCATCAATCAGTACTAGCTCTAACTCAGGGTCTAAGCTTAAATATTCAGTGATCATGTTAATCCGTTTACGTGACGCTTTGGTTAACTTATCGCCGCCAAACTCATAACTTAATACAGTATTAGAAATATCATCAAAGTTATAATTTAATAAATTACCAACACAGCCAACAAATTTTTGATACGCTTGGTGAAACTTAGCGGTTGATAAACCAACCGAAATTTTATCTGCATCACTATACCAATCGTCATAATAAAACGTAGGACTCATGCCTTGTTCAAGCTCACTTAACATGGTCCAAGCGACTTTTTTAGGTAAACCAGGTGAAAATTCTTTATGTAACTTCATATCTGCAAGGGTACGCCCTGCAATACCAGGTCGCCAATTAGGCGCAACTGAACGAACTTGTGCTAATGAGTAACTATCTGGCACTCGTAGCATATCAAGTTCAAATTCCATATTGGTTCGACGACTCGCTTTACTATAAAATTTAGCTTCACCATAATTAGGAATTTGATGAGACAAAGTACATTCAAGGCGAGACTCGTTAGTAAGTTGCCACTGAGAATTATTAAGATTCGCGCTATATTGCTTAATACCTGCATTAGCATGAGTTGCTAAAAACAATAGGGTTACAGCTGTCAGTGCATTTTTCATCATAATTGATTCATTCTTGAATAGTTAAGTTCACTGTTATTACTATCGACCTTGTTACCAATAACTTTAACAGCAATTTAAAGAAATTGCGCATATTGGTGATTAAAAGATATTTTAAAGATATTAAAATAAAAAATAGCACATTGAATTAGCTTAATTATCTGCGATAATAGCGCCCTATCTCGTCTATATATAATTCAAAAATAAGAACAACTCCTTATGTCAGAAGAAAATATTAATGCATCAAGTACACCCGCCGCAGATACTAAGGCTTTAAGTACAAATGATAAGCATAAATCTTTATATGCAAAAAGATTTAGAGGCTATCTCCCCGTTGTTATTGACGTTGAAACTGCAGGTTTTAACGCAAATACTGATGCTTTATTAGAAATAGCTGCAACCACTTTATCTTTAGATGAAGTAACGGGTTGTTTCTCACTTGATGAAACGATTCATTTTAATGTTGATCCCTTTGAAGGAGCGAATTTAGAAAAAGCTGCATTAGAGTTTACCGGTATAGATCCAACAAACCCTCTACGGGGTGCTGTAGATGAAGATTTCGCGTTGAAAGCTGTATTTAAATTGATCAGGAAAAAAATGAAAGCGGTAGGTTGTCAACGTGCAGTAATGGTTGCTCACAATGCCGCTTTTGATTTAGGTTTTGTTAACGCAGCTACTGAGCGTTGTAATATAAAACGCTCTCCTTTCCACCCTTTTGTTAGTTTTGATACCACCACTTTATCCGGCTTAGCATTAGGGCAAACCGTTTTAGCCAAAGCTTGCCAAGCAGCAGGAATTGATTTTGATAACAAAGAAGCACATTCCGCTTTATATGATACAGAAAAAACTGCAGAGCTGTTTTGCTTTATCGTGAACAAATGGCAAAGTTTAGGTGGTTGGCCTTTAACAGAAGACTCTCCTGTTGGATAAATAAAGTTAAAACAATGACGGTGCTTTTGAACGGTTTTGATGACGACATAATAAATGCCGCAACGCTAATATAAAGAGCGTAAAAGCAATGAATTGAAAAATTGCATTTTTAGTCAACATGATAGTAAATAAAGCAATTGCACCGTAGCCATACGGTAAATACTCATAAAGTAGTTCAGGTAAGACGTGTTTAATCGACTTGTTTTTATATTTATCTTTATATTTATCAAGGCGTCGATTAGCTGAACGAGAGACTAAAGTAATACAGGCTGCACCATAAAATAAAGCAGAAGAAAATATCACCGGCCAAGAGTGATTAATCGTTAATAAGTAACCGCTAATAATAAAATAGATATACGGTAAATTTTCATATAAAGGTTTAGGTAAAAACACATCACATCCTTTTGTTGTTCTCTATAAAGAAAAAAAGTTATTCAGTTTTCAGTGTAGCGTTATTTCAATTTTTTTCTCTACTTTTCAATACCTCTGATTCAAGTTCATCGGCATATCACTTATTTTGTGTATAAAAAAAGCCGCAATTGCGGCTTTTCTACAATGCTAACAAAGCAAGTTATAGCTGATCAGCGTTATCGGCTAAATATGAAGCTACACCTTCAGGAGAAGCAGTCATACCTTTATCACCTTTATTCCAGCCTGCAGGACAAACTTCACCGTGATCTTGGTGAAATTGTAAAGCATCAACCATACGTAACATTTCGTCTACGTCACGGCCTAGTGGTAAATCGTTAATCACTTGATGACGAACGTTGCCTTCTTCATCAATTAAGAATGAACCACGAAATGCAACGCCAGCTTCTGGATGCTCAACATCATATGCTTTACAAATTTCATGTTTAGTATCAGCAACTAAAGTGTATTGAACTGGTCCAATACCACCTTCGTTTACTGGTGTGTTACGCCATGCGTTATGTGAAAACTGTGAATCAATTGAAACACCAATCACTTCAACACCACGGCTTTGGAATTCTTCCATACGGTGATCAAACGCTAATAATTCAGACGGACAAACAAATGTAAAGTCTAATGGATAGAAAAATACTACCGCTTTTTTACCTTTAATTGCTGCTGATAATGAAAAACTATCAACAATTTCACCACTACCTAAAACTGCTGCGGCAGTAAAGTCCGGAGCCGGACGACCAACTAATACACTCATTTTTTTCTCCAATGTTTAAATGGGTTAATTATTATTTATTCACTAATGCAAATTAATGCAAAGATTTTCTGTCTCATAAGTATTGAGACATTAACTACATTTTCAATTATTTATTTAAAATAATTTATTTTTCTTCTGCGTTTTCTTTTTCAGCGGCAGCTTTAATCAAGGTTTGTAATTCACCTTGCTGAAACATTTCTAAAATAATGTCACAACCACCGATTAATTCACCTTCAATCCATAATTGTGGAAAAGTTGGCCAATCGGCATATTTTGGTAACTCAGCACGAATATCTGGGTTTTGTAAAATATCAACATAAGCGAACTTTTCACCACAAGACATTATTGCTTGTGACGCTTGTGAAGAGAATCCACAATTTGGTAATTTAGGTGAACCTTTCATATACAATATAATTGTATTTTCAGAAAGTTGTTGTTTAATGCGTTCTACTGTTTCTGTATTTTCCATACTAACCTCTGTCTATATAAACCTAATATTCATTGCATTTTATAATGGTGATGAAGGTATCAATATTCAATGCAATAATTACTATCTATTTCTACTCATTGATAAATTATTATCTTCGTCTTGATATTTTGTCTAGTAATACCTATATATTTGGGTAAACTATGCAAGCTTTTTAATACTTGAGTATTTTACTAGGTTTTTATAAAAAGCAAACAACTTCTTTATTTTTGGGCAAAAATAAATTTTTCTAACCACATCCTGGAGATTATCATGGCTATTGAATTACCAGCGTTACCGTATGCACAAGACGCATTAGCACCACACATTTCAGCAGAAACTTTAGAATACCATTACGGTAAACATCACAATACCTACGTTGTTAAGTTAAATGGCTTAATCGAAGGTACTGAATTTGAAGGTAAATCTTTAGAAGATATCGTTAAAACTTCATCTGCTGGTGTTTTCAATAATGCAGCACAAATATGGAATCATACTTTTTACTGGAACAGTTTAAGCCCTAATGGCGGCGGCGAACCAACAGGAGCTTTAGCTGATGCAATCAATGCAAGCTTTGGTTCATTTGCTGAGTTTAAAGAGCAATTCACTAACAGCGCAATCAATAATTTTGGTTCTAGCTGGACATGGTTAGTTAAAAATTCTGATGGTAGCTTAGCAATTGTTAATACTTCTAATGCAGCAACTCCATTAACTGATGACAGCTTAACGCCAATTATTACTGTAGATTTATGGGAACACGCTTACTACATTGACTACCGTAACTTACGTCCAAGTTACATGAATGCTTTTTGGGCATTAGCTAACTGGGATTTTGCCTCAGCAAACTTTGCTTAATTTTTAAAAGTAGAAGTTCATCTAGGGCATAATTACTGCTAAGTATCCCTTCTTTTGCAGAACAGCTTATATCCTGTACATAAAACCAGAGTTTTCTCTGGTTTTTTTTCATCTAAACTCCAGCTCAAAAAATACTTACATCCTCATACTTTAAAATATCAAAAGAAAATAATTCTCACTTTTTATAACAGCTCAAAAAATAACAACTAAACTTAACAATAGAGTCAATGATTTACCGGTCATATGTAATAGAGCAGATCATAAAAGTACTTACTGCTTACTATTTAGCCTTATTATTTAAATAACAATTGGATGTTTTTTGGAGGTGGTTATGAGTATTTTTCAACATTATCAATCACGATATGAGCAAGCACAGGAAGAAGAGTATACTATTCAAGAATTTCTCGATATTTGTCGAAAAGATAAACTTGCCTACTCCAGTGCCGCTGAAAGGTTATTAAAAGCCATTGGCGAACCTGAAATGGTCGACACTTCCGCCGAGCCTAGCTTAAGCCGTATTTTTTCAAACCGTGTTATTGCCCGCTACCCTGCATTCAAAGAATTCTATGGCATGGAGGAAGCAATAGAGCAAATCGTTGCCTATTTAACTCATTCATCTCAAGGCTTAGAAGAGCAAAAACAAATTCTCTATTTATTAGGCCCTGTAGGTGGTGGTAAATCTTCATTAGCTGAAAAGTTAAAAGCGTTAATGCAACAAGAGCCTGTTTATGTTCTAAGTGCAGACGGTGCGCGTAGCCCAGTAAATGATCACCCTTTTTGCTTATTTGATTCTCAAGCTGATGGAAAAATATTGCAAGATGAATACAACATTCCAGCGCGATACTTAAGCACGATCATGTCGCCATGGGCAGCCAAAAGGTTGCACGAATTTAAAGGTGATATTGCCAAATTTAAAGTCATTAAACGCTACCCATCTATCCTAGATCAAGTTGCTATTGCCAAAACCGAGCCTGGTGATGATAACAACCAAGACATCTCAGCGCTTGTTGGTAAAGTGGATATAAGACAACTTGAGCATTTTGCTCAAAATGATCCTGATGCTTACAGTTATTCTGGCGCCTTATGTCGTGCTAATCAGGGGATGATGGAATTTGTTGAAATGTTTAAAGCTCCCATCAAAGTGCTTCACCCACTATTAACGGCAACTCAGGAAGGAAACTATAATCCAACGGAGGGTTTATCTGCCCTACCGTTCAATGGCATTTTACTTGCCCATTCTAATGAATCTGAATGGACAACCTTTAGAAACAATAAAAACAATGAGGCATTCTTAGATCGGGTTTATATTGTCAAAGTCCCTTACTGTATGCGGGTTTCTGAAGAAGTTAAAATTTATGAAAAACTACTTGAGCATAGTGAATTGGCCAATGCACAATGTGCTCCTGATACATTAGAAACACTGGCGCAATTTTCAGTTTTGTCTCGACTTAAAGATCCTGAAAACTCTAGCATATATTCTAAAATGCGGGTTTATGATGGTGAAAGCTTGAAAGACACAGACCCTAAAGCAAAATCTTTTCAGGAATATCGAGACTATGCGGGCATTGATGAAGGCATGTCTGGTTTATCGACTCGCTTTGCTTTTAAAATATTATCACGTGTATTTAACTTCGACCATATAGAAGTTGCTGCCAACCCAGTACATTTATTTTATGTATTAGAGCAACAAATTGAACGAGAGCAATTACCAAAAGATACTGCCGAACGCTATCTAGAATTTATTAAGGGTTATTTATCTCCTAAATATATTGAATTTATAGGTAAAGAAATTCAAACCGCTTATCTAGAGTCATATTCAGAATATGGACAAAACATCTTTGATCGCTATGTTACTTACGCCGATTTTTGGATACAAGATCAAGAGTACCGCGATGCTGAAACTGGACAGTTATTTGACCGTGAAGCCCTAAACAATGAACTGGAAAAAATAGAGAAACCTGCCGGGATCAGTAATCCTAAAGACTTCAGAAATGAAATTGTTAATTTTGTACTACGAGCAAAAGCTAATAACAATGGCAAAAACCCCAATTGGACAAGTTACGAAAAACTACGCACCGTTATTGAGAAAAAAATGTTTTCCAATACCGAAGATTTGCTACCTGTTATTTCATTTAATAGTAAAACCTCAACAGATGATCAGCAAAAACATGATGATTTTGTTGAACGAATGATGAGTAAAGGCTACACCCAGAAACAAGTGCGTTTACTCTCTGAGTGGTATTTACGCGTAAGGAAATCTTCTTAAGTTGGCATTTTATTGCAGTATGAAATAAAACCAACGGAGTAAGGAGGATAATATGACAAACTTTATCGATAGACGTTTGAATAGCAAAAATAAAAGCACGGTAAATCGACAGCGATTTATCAGGCGTTATAAATCACAAATTAAAAAATCTGTTGAGGGGGCAATAAATAAACGTGGTGTTACCGATGTTGATAATGGTGAAAATATCACTATCACCAAAAAAGATCTGAGTGAGCCAATTTTTCATCAAGGCTCTGGCGGTATTAAAGACCGAGTTCACCCTGGTAATGATCAATTCACCACAGGAGATAGAATTAAACGCCCACCAGAACAACAAGGGCAAGGAAGTGGACAAGGTGAAGCAAGTGACTCTGGTGAAGGAGACGATGACTTTGTTTTTTCTATTTCAAAAGATGAATACCTAAATTTATTATTTGAAGATTTAGCATTGCCAAATTTAGAACAAAATCAATTAGACAAAATGGTTGATTACAAAGTTGTACGCTCTGGATACTGCGCGGAAGGTGTTCCTGCCAATATAGATATAGTTAAATCGCTGCAAGGTTCTATCGCTCGAAGAATTGCTATGACCTCTTCAAAACGTAAAGAACTCAAAGCCTTAGAAAAGCAGTTAGCAATCATTGAACAAGATAAGCATGAACATGTAAAAGAGAGAAAAGCACTATCAACAGCAATAAAAACACTAAAGGATAAAATTTCCAAAGTGCCGTTTATTGATACATTTGATTTAAAGTTTCGTAATTATGCCAAACAGGCTGTACCAACATCAAAGGCGGTTATGTTTTGTTTAATGGATGTTTCTGGCTCTATGGATCAAGCAACCAAGGATATTGCTAAACGCTTCTATGTTCTATTATATTTATTTCTAACTCGTACATATAAAACAATTGATGTAGTTTATATTCGTCACCATACCCAAGCAAAAGAAGTAGATGAACAAGAATTCTTCTACTCCCAAGAAACCGGCGGTACAATCGCCTCTAGTGCTTTAGAGTTGATGATTAAAATTATTCATCAACGATATGATGCAAAACAATGGAACATTTACGGCGCACAAGCCTCAGATGGTGATAACTGGGCTGACGATTCTCCTCATTGTGGTCAACTTTTACAAAAAGAAATCATGCCGTTATCACGCTACTTTGCTTATATTGAAATTACTCAACGAGCACATCAAACGCTATGGCAGCAATATTCACAAATTGCAGCAGCAAACAATCACTTTGCTATGCAGCATATAAAAACCGTAGAAGACATCTATCCCGTATTTAGAGAGCTATTTAAGAAAAGTAGTGAACAAGCAGCTTGATCTCGTTTAATTAATTTTGGCACTACTCATACAAGTAGAAGGAGAACACATGGAAAAACGAAAAGCGCTTTCTGACAGTCCCGATTGGACTTTTGAATTATTAGAGCAATATCAAGCAGAAATTGCTCGAATAGCTCAGCATTACCGTTTAGATACTTATACCAATCAAATAGAAGTGATCACCGCAGAACAAATGATGGATGCTTATGCCAGCGTAGGTATGCCTATTGGCTATAATCACTGGACTTTTGGTAAGAAATTTATAAAAACCGAGCAAACCTATAAACGTGGTCAGATGGGTTTGGCTTATGAAATAGTGATCAATTCTGATCCTTGTATTTCTTATCTAATGGAAGAAAATTCCATGACTATGCAAGCACTTGTTATGGCGCATGCTTGTTATGGTCATAATTCATTTTTTAAAGGTAATTACTTATTTAAATCATGGACAGATGCAAGTTCAATTATTGATTATTTACTCTTTGCCAAAAAGTATATTGCCGATTGTGAACATAAACACGGTATCGATGAAGTTGAAGCTTGTTTAGATGCTTGTCATGCCTTAATGAATAATGGTGTTGATCGTTATAAACGTCCACAGAAAATCTCTTTAGAACAAGAATTAGAAAGGCAAACTGCCAGAGAAGAATATCTGCAATCGCAAGTAAATACCCTATGGCGCACACTACCTAATACCACAGATAATAAAAAAAGAGCGCCAAATGCTTTCCCTTCTGAGCCTCAGGAGAATTTGCTGTATTTTATTGAAAAAAACGCACCATTATTAAAACCGTGGCAGCGGGAAATAGTTCGGATTGTTCGTAAAGTTTCACAATATTTTTATCCTCAAAAACAAACCCAAGTGATGAATGAAGGCTGGGCTTGTTTTTGGCATTACACTATTTTAAATCATATGTATGATGAAGGCTTAGTTACCGATCAATTTATGTTGGAGTTTTTACACAATCATACCAATGTTGTTGCCCAGCCTGAATATAACAGCCCATACTATTCTGGCATCAATCCTTACGCGCTTGGCTTTAATATGTTTATTGATATTCGCCGTATCTGTGAACATCCAACCGAAGAAGATAAGCAGTGGTTTCCTGAAATTGCTGGTAGTAACTGGTTAGACACTTTACATTTTGCCATGGAAAACTTTAAAGATGAGAGCTTTATCAGCCAGTTTCTTTCTCCTAAACTGATCCGAGATTTTAAACTATTTCATATTCACGATGACGTAAAAGAAAACTTCGTAGAAATTGCCGCAATACACAATGAGCAAGGCTATAAACTAGTTAGAGAAACACTTGCCAATCAATACAACCTCAGTAATTTAGAGCCAAATATTCAAGTGATCAAAGCCAATGTTTCAGGAGATAGATCATTAACTTTAAAATACACGCCGCATAAAAATGTTTCGTTAGCAGACTCAAAAAATGAAGTATTAAAGCACTTATATTATTTATGGCAATTTGAAGTCAAACTAGTGCAAGAAAATGAGGCAGGTAATGATGAAATTATTGCGCAATGTCCCTTAAAAAAAGAATCAGAGACAAAAGAAAAGGCAAGCAACACTTAATTAGTTAATTCGTACTATTTAACGCTTGCCACTTTTATTGATAAAGAGCCTGATTTTATTCAGCTAGCTCTTTTAAAACATCATCCTTAAGATCTGACCATAATTTACCTGATTCAACACCATACTTACGTACAGTAAAAACAGAATCATCAAATCTATTTTCGCCAGCAAGTTCAATTAATTTTTTATAATATTGGCGAGAAACTTCTCTTCCTTTCGGGTGAGCAAAATACAAACGACCGATACGAGAATATAAACCGCGAAAACCATTTAAAATTAATAAATAAATAGAGTTACCAGAAGCAACCACAAGCTCTTTATTTAATTTGTAATCAAATTCGGCAAAGGCTTCACCAGTATCTTCAATATCTTCATATCCTTTTAATAGCTCAATCGCCTTTTCAGGGTTATTTTTAATAGCCCCACGTACATAGATTGCACTGATATTGGTTCGTGCCGATAATAAATTATCAACCAAGTCAGGAATACCTTCTTGATCTAGCTGCGCCAAGGTTTCAAGAATATTTAAACTCGAGGTTTCCCAGAAATTATTCACCTTCGTTGGTTTGCCATGTTTAATGGTTAACCAACCATCACGTGCTAAGCGCTGTAATACTTCACGTAAGGTAGTGCGGGTTACCCCAATCAATTCAGAAAGTTCTCGTTCAGCGGGCAAAATAGACCCAGGAGGAAAACCACCATTCCAAATTGACTCAACAATATACTGCTCTGCAAATCCAGCAGGACTATGTGCTTTAATAACCATGAGGCTCCACGCAATTATTTATTATCATTAATTGGAACTGATTGTACCAGAAGATTCTATTGGAACAAGCTAGTTATGTAAAAGTAGTATTTATTCTAATTTACAAGGCCGGAAATAATGCTTAAACTACAGGGAGATACTTAATAATTCATCACAACTACAATTGATTATTATTCGTCATTGTAGTGCTTAGCTATAAGGTTCATAAGGTTCATTATGCAACAATCTTTTGGAAGTGCATTTTATAAAAATTTTCTTGGGAACTCACCTGAGTGGTACAAATTAGCCATCATTTCGTTTCTTGTTTTAAACCCTGTGTTATTTTTCTTTATAGACCCCTATATTGCAGGTTGGGCGCTCGTCGTTGAATTTATCTTTACCCTAGCAATGGCGCTAAAGTGTTATCCACTACAGCCTGGAGGCCTATTAGCAATTGAAGCAGTAGCTATTGGAATGACATCCCCTAATCAAGTTATGCATGAAATGATCATAAATTTTGAAGTGATTCTACTTCTAATATTTATGGTCGCCGGTATTTATTTCATGAAAAACTTATTACTATTTTTATTTACAAAAATAGTGACTAAAGTACGTTCTAAAACAATAGTGTCATTACTCTTTTGTTTCTCAGGCGCCTTTCTATCAGCCTTTTTAGATGCACTAACGGTTATTGCGGTTATTATTAGTGTTGCGGTTGGATTTTATTCGGTTTATCACAAAGTAGCTTCAGGAAAAGAAGTTCATCATGACCATGATCATACTTCAGACAATGAGTTAGGTGATTATTCCCGTAGTGACTTACAGCAATTTCGTGGGTATCTACGTAATTTATTAATGCATGCAGGTGTAGGTACTGCATTAGGTGGCGTTTGTACAATTGTTGGTGAACCGCAAAACTTAGTCATTGGTCAACAAGCAGGTTGGGAATTTGTAGAATTTGCTATCCGTATGTCACCGGTAACTATCCCTGTTTTTATTAGCGGAATGATTACATGTGTTTTATTAGAGAAATTGAAATGGTTTAGTTACGGGGTACAATTACCAGAAAGTGTTTTTAAAGTACTAAGTGATTATGATATCGCTGAAAGTAAGAAACGTAACAAGCGTGATAATGTGAAATTAATCATGCAAGGTGTGATTGCTGTGTGGTTAGTTATTGGCTTGGCTTGGCATTTAGCACCTGTTGGTATGATTGGCTTATCCGTAATTATTCTGGCAACTGCTTTTACTGGTGTTACTGAGGAACATCAAATTGGTCATGCATTTGAAGAAGCCCTCCCGTTCACTGCCTTATTAGCGGTATTCTTTGGTGTAGTTGCCGTCATTGTTGATCAGCAATTATTTACTCCTGTGATCACTTGGGTTTTAACTTACGAAGGCGATATGCAATTAGTGATGTTCTACTTGGCAAATGGCTTCCTATCCATGGTAAGTGATAATGTATTTGTTGGTACAGTCTATATTACAGAAATACAAAAAGCGTTGTCTGCTGGTTTAATTACAAGAGATCAGTTTGATCTACTAGCGGTTGCTATCAATACAGGTACAAACTTACCTAGTGTAGCAACACCTAACGGGCAAGCGGCATTCTTATTCCTACTTACATCCGCTCTAGCACCACTTGTTAGGTTGTCATATGGTCGTATGGTATTTATGGCCTTGCCATATACCATTGTATTAACAATTGTTGGGCTTATTACTATTGCTTCTGGAACGTTAACATCTAAAACTCAAGATTATTATGAAGCAGGATTAATTCAGCATCATAATAGTGAAAATAGTACTCCAGAGAAGTCTGGACATTAATTGGCAATCAATAATTTCAAAGCGCCTAACTAGTTAGGCGCTTTTTTTTCTAACTCTAATAGTGTTCACTAGATAAAAGCAATCATGAGCTTAAAGAGCCGTTCAAACAGTAAATAACTTTAAATTTTCGCTGTTCTGAAAATGTATCTAGCCATTTTAATTATTGTATAACTATCTACATACTCATCAGACTCCAATAAAAGGCTATCTTGTTAAGTATTACCTGATTCACCATGCTTTTTAGATTGAATAGCTGAGGTTAAGAATTAATTAGGCGTTTAAATTCCCCATTTTACTAATTATCAGCAAGAGATATAGAATGTAGCAAGTGAGTTTTTATTAAAAGATATATAGACATTGTTATAGTGAAAAATTACCATTACTTACTGTTAAATATAATGCAATGTGAGTAGCATGGATCTAAATCTTCAACAAAAACCTCTTCAAAATTTATTAGCTGAAGGTAGGATGCTTATAAAGAAACAACAGTTTCAACAAGCAGGAAATATTTGTCAATATATCACCAATACTTATGCTGATGAGCCAGAAGCTTGGTTTTTAGCAAGCCAATTTGCATTTACGGTTAATAACCCCCCACAAGCCATTTCATTTATAGATAAATCTTTAGCAATAGATAGCAAACTACCTAAGTATTTATTATTGAAAGCGCAGTGTTTAATAAAGCTAAATAGAATAAATAACGCGAAAACTATTATTTCAGAATTACTTGAATATAAAGGAAGTGATCATGGCTTTATTACTAATTTAGCGAAGAGTCTTGTTGATATTGGATTGTTTAAGGATGCCCTAAGGTTTTATGAGTTAGCAATTGAACTTAAACCAGAATTTTCTGGCTATCATTATAATCTGGCATCAACTTTACGAATGCTTGGCGACATTGACGGTGCAGAACGTGCTTTGGCTAAAGTGATAACTTTAGACCCCGAAGACCATGAAGCGATACAAATGCGTTCGAGTTTGAAGAAACAGAGTAGTGAACTAAATAACGTAGCACATTTACAAAGTGTGCTTGATAAAGGAATTGATAATCCTCTAAATAAAGCACATATATTATATGCACTTGCAAAAGAGTCAGAAGACCTTGGTGAGTATTCTGAGTCATTTCAGTATTTAGCAAAAGGCGCAGAAGCTAGAAGAAAATTAAACAGATATCAAGTAGATATTGATATTAATGCTATGAAACAAATTATTCAAGCATGCCCACAAGAGTTGTTCCAAGCTGAGCGTGCTCAAAATAATACTCAAGGTGATAACGCCATCTTTATTTTGGGATTACCACGTACAGGAAGCACACTACTTGAACGAATTATATCTAGTCATAGCAAGGTGTACGCTGCTGGAGAGTTGGATAACTTTTCGAATATAACGTTATCTACATTAAGCAATATTGCAAGAAGTAAAAGACTCCCACCACAAGATATGTTGTCGGCAACAGCAGATTTAGATTTTATGAAACTAGGGCAAGACTATTGTAATAGTGTTAAAGAGTGGTGTGGTGATAGTGATAAATTTATTGATAAACGACCACTTAACTCTCAATTTATTGGCTATATCCATTTAGCTTTGCCAGCTGCAAAAATCATACATGTTCAACGTCATCCTTTAGATACGTGTTATGCCATGTATAAAAATTTATTTGCCAATGCTTACCCTTTCTCCTATTCATTGGAAGAAATTGCTAAATTCTATATTGCTCATCATCACTTGATGCAGCACTGGTATAAAGTTATTCCTCACGCTATTCATACAATAAAATATGAAGATATTATTTCTGATTTTGAAAATAAAGCTATTGAAGTGATAGATCATTGCGGTCTTGAGTGGCAAGAAAATTGTTTAAGCTTTCATAAAAACAAACTCGCTTCTACCACAGCTAGTGCAAGTCAAGTTAGAGAAGGACTGTATTCATCTTCTGTAGGAAGTTGGAAAAACTATGAAAAACAATTACAACCGTTAAAGAAATATCTAGAAGATGCAGGAATAGCGCTATAATTTACCTATAGGTGATAAATTTAGCCATTTCAAATCGCTTAATGGGCTATGACTAGTATTTTCTTATCTAAATAATATTATTTCTTTTGCCCCTGTTAAAATTGAAAATAAATTATATTATATAATTTCAATCGTATTGAGAGACTAATGTTCAAATTTTTCACCTTTTTAGTAGTTATGATCGTCCCAAGTTTAGCACTAGCATCAGAACAAGCTATTCAAAAAATGAACTTAACAAACCATTGGATTGGTTATGCTGCTATTGCTATTTTTGTTCTGGCTTATAGCTTAGTTATTTTGGAAGAAAAGCTTCATATGAGAAAATCCAAACCTGTGCTATTTGCCGCAGGGGTTATTTGGATTTTAATTGCTTCTTTTTATGCCTCACAAGGTATGCCACATGTTGCAGAAGTAGCAATTCGTCACAATTTCTTAGAATATGCCGAATTATTTTTCTTCTTACTTGTTGCAATGACATACATTAATTCGATGTTAGAGCGTGACGTATTTGACACGTTACGTGACTGGTTAGTACAAAAAGGCTTTAGTTATAAAGCGCTATTTTGGTTAACAGGTATTCTGGCATTCTTTATCTCACCTATTGCTGATAACTTAACGACGGCACTAATCATGTGTGCTGTGGTACTTGCTGTAGGTAAAGATGAACCTAAATTTATCGCGATGAGTTGTATTAACATTGTAGTGGGTGCAAACGCTGGCGGTGCATTTAGTCCGTTTGGTGATATTACAACGTTAATGGTTTGGCAAAAAGGTATCGTACAATTTCAAGAGTTTTTCGCCCTCTTTTTACCCTCTGTTGTTAATTTTTTTATCCCCGCATTTATCATGCAGTTTTTCCTTCCTACAGGAAAACCAACAGCACACTCAGGTGAGATGACTCGCATTAAAAAAGGCGGTTTAACGATTGTTGGTTTATTTATTCTAACGATTATTACCGCAGTATCTTTCCATAACTTTTTACACTTACCCCCCGTATTTGGCATGATGTTAGGTTTGGCTTATCTTAAATTCTTTGGTTACTACATTCGTAAATCAGGCCAGGGTGAAATTGACCACTCTGATATACCAACAGGTCATCAGATTGACGACAGTGAATTTGATATCTTTGATAAAATAGCAAAGGCCGAGTGGGATACTTTATTCTTCTTCTATGGTGTTATTTTAGCCGTTGGTGGTTTAGGCTTTATTGGTTATTTAGGTATGGTTTCTGAATTTATGTATGGTGAGTTAGGCGCAACTAACGCTAATGTTTTAGTGGGTATTTTATCCGCTATTGTTGATAACATCCCTGTCATGTTTGCCGTATTAACCATGCAACCTGATATGTCTCATGCACAATGGTTATTAGTTACGTTAACCGCTGGTGTTGGTGGTAGTTTGTTATCAATCGGCTCTGCTGCTGGTGTTGCCTTAATGGGACAGGCTCGCGGCTACTACACATTCTTTAGTCACTTAAAATGGATGCCTGTTATTGCCTTAGGTTATGCCGCAAGTATATATGTACATATACTTCTCAGTGGTATTTAGATAAGCAATCAAGCTCAAATTCAGTCATATAGTTTTACAATTTTAAATTAAATAAAAAGCTTCTAAACTATTTAGAAGCTTTATTTATGGTTAAAATGTATGATTATCTATATAAAAAATAACAACAACAAGGTCCAAAATGAAGTTTTTAAGTGATCTATCTACCAACACTAGAGCATGGCAAATACTGGCGTTAAGTGCATTAGGGCTAGAGTTCTCAGCGTTTTTCTTCCAATATGTTTTAGAATTAAAACCATGCATCATGTGCATTTATCAACGAGTTGCCATATGGGCAATATTTCTTGCAGGTGTCGTTGGTAGCCTTGGGTCTAAACTTATTTTTGCTCGCCTGATTGCCTATGGTTTATGGGGTACAGGTGCAATATGGGGACTGCTAATAGCCCTAGAACATGTTGAGATGCAAACCTCTACTATGTCTTTTCTTTTTAGTTGTGAGTTTGTACCTAACTTTCCATCGTGGGCACCATTGCACGAATGGCTACCAGCATTATTTGCAGCAACAGGAGACTGTGGTGATATTGATTGGCAATTCTTAGGTTACAGCATGCCACAATGGATGATTGTAGTTTATAGTGTTTATACTGCCTTACTTGCCATTGTGCTATTTAGTCGAATCATCGATTTAAGACGTTTATAGCGCCCATTAGCTATAAGGAAGATACAAAAAAGGTTTACCAATCGGTAAACCTTTTTTTGAATTGATGAAAAACTCTAAATCAAAAGCATTAAACCAAAACAATTAAACCAAAACAATTAAACCAAGAGTAAATAGCAAACAATACCAATCAGGCAAGAAAGGATAAAGCTCAGTATCGCTCCCTCTTTTACCATGTCTTTTATTTCTATCTCCCCTGTCCCATAAGCAATCGCATTAGGCGCAGTGGCAACCGGTAACATAAAGGCACAACTAGCACACATCGCAGCAGGGATCATCAATACCATAGGATCATAGCCAGAGGCACTAGCTGCAACCGCTAAAATGGGCATAAGTAAAGTTGCAGTTGCGGTATTACTGGTAATTTCAGTCAGATAAGTTACGACTAAACATATCGTTAAAATCATTACAATCGCAGGTAAATTTGCCAATGAAGATAACCAATCACCTAAAATATTACTCAAGCCTGAGGCAACAAAACCTTTGGCTATCGCAATACCGCCTGCAAACAATAATAACATTCCCCAAGGAATGGTTTTAGCCGTATCCCAATCCAATATTCTTGAGCCTTTACCATTGGGTACAAGAAACATCACAATCACAGCAAATAATGCGATTGTACTGTCTCCTGCAATAGGAATGTTAAATAACTCGCTCCAACCTCCAAAAGGCTCTTTTCGAGTGATCCAAGCAACAGCGGTTAAACCAAAGATCCACAATGTTCTGCTTTCTTCTTTACGCCAAGCTCCTAACTCTGGTAACTTAATTTCTTGCGACAACTTAATATTGCGTGTTAACCACAAAGCCATAATCGGTAGAGCAATCAATACAATAGGAACTCCTATTTTCATCCAAGCTAAAAAGCCAAATTCGCGCCCGGTATGTTCTTCATAAATCCCCATAAAAATAACATTAGGGGGCGTACCTATTGGCGTTCCAATACCACCAACACTAGCCGCATAAGCAATACCTAAAATAAGTGCTACTTTTAATTCTTTATTATCAATGTTTGTTAAAATAGCTAAAGCAATAGGAAGCATGATCAAGGTAGTTGCGGTATTTGAAATCCACATACTTAGAATACCGGAAGCCAACATAAAGCCTAGTACTAAACGTTTACCGCTAGAAACCCCTACTAACCTCACCATATAAACGGCAAGTCGTTGATGGGCGCCACTTTTCTCTATCGCTTTTGATAGCATAAATGCTCCCATTAACAATAAGATAACGTGACTACCTAACGATGAAGCCACCGTTTTGTGATCCACAATGCCAAATAATGGTAATAGTGCAAAGGGAACTAATGAAGTGGCAGGAATAGGCAGCGCTTCTGTTACCCACCAAATAACGGTTAACAAAGTAATAGCAGCTGCCGTTGCTGGTTTGTCAGCCAAGCCAAGTTGCAGTAATAGGAAGTAAAATAAAACCGATGTTATGGGTGCTATCACTATTAACAATGATTTAGATATTTTCATCATTAACTCCCAATGGCTTGAATATCAGCAACTTGTTGATGAAGTGTTTGCCACTTAGCTTGGGCTTTCATTTGCTCCCAACTTTGTTGTTTATAATTTAACAAACGCTTCAGTCGAGTTTGACTTCGACTATCAACGTGTAAGTTCGCATTATCAAGTACGTCAATACAAGCCGCTCGATTATTACAAACCAGCAGCATGTCACAACCTGCTTCTTGTGCAGCTTCCGTTCGTTCAACATAACCACCTATAGAAGCTGCGCCTTCCATTGATAAATCATCACTAAAAATCACACCATCAAATCCTAGCTTTTCCCTTAGAATTTCTTGTAACCATATTCGAGAAAAGCCGACAGATTTGTTATCAATATCAGGATAAATGACATGGGCAGGCATTAATGCATCAACATGACCAGAGCCTATCAATGAACTAAAGGGTAATAAATCTAACGCTCCAATATCCTCATAACTGCGTAAATCAATGGGTAAATCAATATGAGAATCGGCATGAACTGAGCCATGACCAGGAAAATGCTTACCGGTACTCTTCATTCCAACAGCACGCATACCATCAATAAAAGCACTAGCTAAAGCGATAACCTGTTTAGGTTGACTATGAAAGCTTCGATCGCCAATTACCGCACTAATACCGTCAACATCTAAAATAGGCGCAAAACTGATGTCTATGCCTACCGCTTGCACTTCCATCGCCATTAATGCGCCACATTGTTTAGCCCACTCCTGAGCAAGAGGCATATTTTCTTCTGATTTTTGCCAAAGGCTCCCCATAGCAGGAATTAAACTAAATCCTTCTCTAAAACGCTGCACTCGACCACCTTCATGATCAACAGCAATAATCAGATCTTTTTTAGCTATTTGACGAATTTGATGAGTTAATTGAGCAATTTGTTTAGGAGATTCAAAATTGCGAGTGAAAAAGATAAAACCACCAACCAGTGGGTGCTGAAGAAGCTCTTTATCTTCTCCAGTTAATGACGTGCCAAGCACGTCCATCATTATAGGGCCCATATATTTATTAATTCTTATTAGTTTTATTCATTGTTATTAAGTAAGGTTTAAGTCGCTACTCTACCCAATTAATCAAACAATGACAAAGAACTAAAAAGGACAAACTAAAAATTATTTCTCTAAGATAGGAGCAGCAACACCAGCGGCAACAAAAGGAATTACATTACGAATAACGTCAGCAATATCCATTTTTTGATCAAAGTCACTTTGAGCAATATCAATTAACGCATCACTTGAAGACATGGTAAAAACAACCGTACCCATAGTAAAATGCAGTCGCCAGAAAATATCTTCAGCGGTTAATGCTGGATAAGATTTTTTCACCGCAACAACAAAGCTTTCAATCACTTGTGGATATTGAGATGTTAAAAACCAACGAAGAAAACCTTGGCTGTCAGTATACCCTCGCCCCAGTAATTGTAGAAAATTACTGGTTCCATCCTCTTTAAAAGTATTTAACGATAGCAGAGGTTCAATGAAGGCAGAAAACACCTCAATCAAACTTGGGTTTTCTTGCTGACAAACAACAAGAAGTGCTGATTCAAGCTTTGGTGAAAGCTCATTCATATAACGAGACATTACCGCTTTAATCAGTTCTTTTTTTGAGCCAAAGTGATAATTAACTGCCGCTAAATTCACCTCAGCTAAACTGGTTATTTCTCTTAACGAAGTACCATTAAAGCCTTTGTCGGCAAATAATTTCTCTGCGGCATCTAGTATTTTATTTTTTGTACTCATTAACTACAACAACCAATTTTCGTAAAATTAATACGCTTAGTTTAAACAAGCGTTTTAAATAACGCAACCGCCTATTAAAACAAGCACCAATGCATGAAGAAAAGATAAAAAAGATGCTTTTTGCATGTTGATTACAAACTTTAACCAAATAAAGACAGTAAGCAACACCTACCTCTCCTATTATAGTTTCATCTTCTCAAGGCAAGCCTTGAAGGTGATATGTTATACTCTCCCTTAGTCGTTTTTATTTATTATTTATCGATACCAGCTCAGCAAATTTATGCTGAGCTTTTTTTTGTGTAAAATTTGACGTGCACCAAGCAATACAAAATCAATTCAGTTTATTACTCTTTTTTATTGTGCAACCCCAACAATTTTATATACTAGGACTTCGCATACATTAACCAATAATTAAAATAATATTATGATGAACAAATTATTCAATAAAACAGGTGTCGCGCTCTGTGTCATGGTTGCATTAAGCGCCTGCACTGATGATTCAAACAAGCAAGAAGCACAACAAAGCAATACAGTAGAAACTCCTGCAGTAGAAAAATCACTCACTAAACAAGATGCTGAAAAGTTTTTAGTTGCTGTTGAAAAAGAAATGGTTTCCCTCGGTCTTGAAGGCGCTCGTGCTGAATGGATTTATTCTAATTTTATCACCGAAGATACCGCAGCATTAGCAGCCGCTTCAAGTCAAAAATCTACCGAAGCGGGTGTGCGGTTTGCTATGGCTGCAGCCAAATATGATGATGTAGAAGTTACTACCGAACAGCGTCGTAAACTTAATGGCTTAAAACAAAGTTTGGTTATGCCAGCTCCACAAGATGAAGCAAAATCTGCTGAGCTTGCAAAAATTGGTTCACAACTCGGCGGTATGTACGGTAAAGGTACTTACACCACCAAAGCAGGTGAAAAATTAAGCTTAGGGGATATGACTTCTACCATGGCATCGTCTCGTGATTACGATGAATTATTAGAAATGTGGCAAGGATGGCGTACTATCAGTCCTGATATGAAGCCTCTCTTTTCTCGTCAAGCAGAGCTTGGTAACGAAGGTGCACAAGGATTAGGTTATAAAGATTTAGGAGCAATGTGGCGTTCAAATTACGATATGCCAGCTGATGATTTTGCCAATGAGCTTGATCGTTTGTGGGGACAAGTTAAACCACTATATGATGATTTACATTGTTACGTGCGTAGTGAACTAGCTGAAACGTACGGTGAAGATAAAGTACCGCAAGATAAACCAATTCCTGCTCATTTATTAGGTAACATGTGGGCACAATCTTGGGGAAATATTTATGATCTAGTAGCACCAGAAAATGCTGATCCAGGTTATGATGTTACTAAACAACTTGCTGCCAATAACTATGATGAAATTAAAATGGTTAAAGGTGCTGAATCATTTTTCACCTCACTTGGCTTTGATGCGTTACCTGAAACATTTTGGACCCGCTCACTTTTCACCAAACCAGCAGATCGCGACGTAGTTTGTCATGCTTCTGCATGGGATTTAGATGCTAAAGACGATTTACGCATTAAAATGTGTATTCAAAAAACGGGTGAAGAATTCAATGTTATTCACCACGAATTAGGGCACAACTTCTATCAACGTGCTTACAAAGACCAACCAGTTTATTTCCAAAACAGCGCGAACGATGGTTTTCATGAAGCGATTGGCGATACCATTGCTCTTTCAGTGACACCAAAATATTTAAAAGAAATTGGTTTGATTGACACCATTCCTGATGAATCAAAAGATATTGGTTTATTGATGAAAATGGCATTAGAAAAAATAGCCTTTATTCCGTTCGGTTTAATGGTTGATCAATGGCGCTGGAAAGTATACTCAGGTGAAGTAACTCCTGAGAATTACAATAGTGCTTGGTGGGAATTGCGTGAGAAATATCAAGGTGTTGCTGCTCCTGTAGCACGTGATGCAGATGCTTTTGATCCGGGTGCAAAATATCATGTACCAGGTGGAGTTCCTTACAGTCGCTATTTCTTAGCCCATATTCAGCAGTTTGAATTCCACAAAGCATTATGTGACATTTCAGGAAATACAGATCCTATTCATCGTTGTTCAATTTACAACTCAAAGGAAGCTGGCAAGGCACTTAATACGATGTTAGAAATGGGTTCAAGCCAGCCATGGCAACAAGCTTATAAAGTACTAACAGGTAGTGAGCAAATGAATGCAACTGCTGTATTAGATTACTTTGCGCCATTACAAACTTGGTTGAAAAAGAAAAATCAAGGTAAACAGTGTGGTTTTTAAGTTAAATAAACCTCAAAAATAAAACTAAGCCTCAGCTAAATATACTGAGGCTTTTTTAATTTCTGCAGTAAATCATTAATTTCACTAGCCTACAAAATCAATACTTTTATTCTATAGTTAAAAGACCACATCAGAAGTTGGTATTGATTTGCTCTTACCTACTATCATTCGCCTATTAGTATTTTTTCCCCTATTTAGCACCAGCATCTGTTGCTTGGCGTGCAATAATGCTAGTGAAATTGCTCTTACACATATAATTTCTAATACAAATCATATAGCTAACCAAAATATCACGGACACCTGCTCACAATCATCTACCCTTTGCTTGCAACACATTGATAAAGCCTTAAATAGTACAAAGCAACACAGTCGCTTATGGTTAAAGTACAAACTGCTACAAATGGAGGCATGGTTTAATCTACAGCATGAAGAGAAGCTATTTAAAGAGGTAAGTTATTGGGTAAAACAAGACAATTTACCGATAAACTTTCTTGTATATGTTTATATTTATCATGCAAAAATGTCGAAAGTATTGGTTGATAAAACCACAAGTGAATTATATCTCAACAAAGCATTAACCTTGCTATCTTCAATTAACAAGACCATTTCAAGGCCAATGAGGCTTATTGAAATAGCGAACTTACAAACGGCCAATGGCCAATTAACAAACGCTAGAGAGACTTTATTAACTTTAGAGAGAAAGTTTTCTAAAAGTGGTAGTCCACGGTTTAATAGTGAGTTATATACCAACTTCGGCCATGTTGCCTATCAACTAAAACAATATAAGCAACATGTTGATTACCGTATAAAAGCACTAGAATGGTCTAAATTACTAGAGAATAAACAACAACTTGGTATAGCTCATTACAATTTAGCAAGAGCTCTTCACTTAATAAGTAGTTATCAAGAGGCTAAAAAGCATTATTTACGAGCTTATGATCTTGCTATTCAAGCGCATGACACCATCATTCAAATTACCAGTCAATTACGTATCGTTGAAGTACTACTGTTACAAGGTAGTAACGATGAGGCTTATGATCATTTCCTAAAGGTAACAAGAGAGAATTTCCCGTTAGATACACCTAAAGTTGTTTTAAAACAATATGATCGTTTACAAAATGAGTTGAGCACGTATCAAGACAAGTTAGATAATCAAAACAATTAATAATTAGTATTTAACTAAAACTTATAACCTATACCTAACCACCAGGTACGGCTTTCTAGAGCAGGAGTGCCATCTGCATCGGATAAATTCCCAGTACCATTAATTGGGTAAAGTTTATCATTGTCCCAAATATTTTTAACGATTAGGTCTATTGATAATGATTTCCCTACGCCTAGAGGTGACCAGCTCACTCCCGCATTACCAACATTATTTCCCTCTACATTGACTTGCGTTGGCGCATCATAATTCCAATAATATAAATGATTATAATGAAGTGCCCACGTACCACTTTCATTTTGCACGTTATAGCGGAGATGAAAACGGCTAATATCCTCTGGATAAGCGGCATTTTTCTTACCTGCCAATACATAAATGCCGATAACATCTGGATCTGCATTAACAACCTCTACATGAGCATGACTAGCATTAAAAGTTAAATTATCACGTTTATATTCAACTTCTAACTCGTAGCCAAACTGTTCCAATTGGCCAGATTGATTTTGATAATACCAATTGCCATTCCAGGTACCTATCTCATCTGTGCCAACTTTATCGCCAAATGACAATCCTTCATAACCATTCGCTATAGCGGTTAAAATATCTTCAATGGTATTAAAGAAGATCACCCCATTGAACTTTAAGTTCTCTTCGCTAAAAGTATAAGCTAGTTCAAAACTCTCAATAGTTTCTGGATCAACTGATAAAAGCTTACTGGTATCGTTAGAAGCAATACCGTCAAAGTTGAAATCAGCATGGCTTTTCGCTAAATCATTTAGTGCTGAGAAATTATCTTGTGCCAAAAAGCCATCTTGTACAAAACCTCCAGCAAATTGAACCCCTACTGCGCCACGAAAGCCTGTTTGCCATGTCAGTCGAAATAGATGTTTGTTATCAATATCATAAAAGCCACCGATCCGAGGACTGACATGCGCCCCCCAGTTTGGGTGGTCATCAAATCTAAAGGCTGCAAAAATATCAATATCATCATTGATACGATAAAAATCTTCAAGAAAAAAACTGCGAATGGCGATAGCGCTAGGTTTTACCCATGCATTGTTTTCATTAACACTCCCTCTGACAATAAACCCACCCACACCATCACTAGCAAGCCCTATACCTTGGATTTCTTCATTAATAATAAAATTGTTGCCGTCGCTATTATTTAATCCGTATTGATATTCTACATATTCCGCGCCAAACGCTAATTTATTACCTTGCCAAACATTATCCCAATTAACTAATAATTTACCTCCCTTTCGAACTTCTCGTGTGCCCCCCATCGTTAGCCCTACTTCGACCTTTCGATCAGCAAGACCGGAAAAATCGTTAATAATACTAGAAAACCCACTATCGCTATTTTCATAACTTAGTCGACTGTCAGTTTGTATATTATGTCCATGACTAAATAAGCCGTAATCATCTTGTGTATAACGAGCACTAAACTTAAAATTGATGTTACTGTTAACCATGTAGGTATAATGAGCTGCAACTCCATCAATGGTTTGGCTTACAATCTCTCGGTCTCGATAAAAACTATACAGGTCTCGCTTTTGCTCAAAATGATAAACATCAAGTTCAAACGCTTTGTGTCTAACGTTACCTAAGAAATTAGTAAACTCACTACGTTTAAGGCGATGTTGACGTTCGTATACAGTCAAGCCTTGCTCACTTCTTGCTGCCGCCCAACCTTCATTTTTAATAGCTTGACCGCCATAGCTACCCGTAGAAAAGTAAACATAAGCATTAGTTTTATCAGAATGATAGCCAGCATCTAACATAGAACGGTTTAATCCATCTCTGCCCTGACTCCTCAGTACATTGGCCGAAGTGCTGACTCCTTTTTTAGTGACTATATTAACAACGCCTAATAATGCTCCTTGACCAAGTGTTACAGAGCCTGGACCTCGGATTACTTCGATCCGTTCGATGTACTCTAAGTCCAAACCATTAAGAATGGCATCAGGTACTCCCCAAAACCACTCTGTATTAAGGCTTACACCATTTAATAACAACATGGTTTTAGAGTTATTATCAGGTACTAATCCTCGAAAACCAGCAATGGTATCATCTTGATCTTCAACCATAAAATAACCAGGAACAAAGAGGGTAAGTAAACCGTTTAAAGTTCGTGCACCACTTAAGCGTATCCTATCTTTGCTTATTGTGGTTACAGACACAGGTTGCTTACGCACATCAATCATGACATTTGATGCGACAGAAATATTAATTTTTTGTAATTCTTCCAACGTTAAATCAAAAAAAGATTTGTCATCTTTTTCTTGCGCACTTGAATGCGAAGCTAGTACCAATATAATCATGGAGATAGTAATACTGTATTTATATTTTCTCATGCCTACTCATTCTTTTAACAATGCACATTGTTAAATTTAAACTGCGCACAAAGGTCTTCCTCCGGATTCCAATTCCTCAGTAACAACATCGTAAATGTTCATTTTATCGTTAAGCTCATTAACTAATCATAGACTAAAACGTTATATTTTCACGGCTAAAATGTTTAACAACATCACTTGAAAATGCTTGAATATCATTTCTTTATATATAGCTATTTTGAACTATGCTTTAAAACAATGTTTTAGATTTTTTAGCGGCATTAAAGTAAGGCTTTTAAATGAGTAATAATGAGTATCTCACCTTTTCTGATGATGACAAAAAATCCCTTCCCTTGTTTTCAAGTGAAAAAGTAGAAACTTGGAATTTATTAGTTGTTGATGATGATGAAGCAGTACATGAGGTCACTCAACTCGTTTTAAATAATGTAACCGTATTAGATCGGAAAATTGTAATACATACTGCTTACAGTGCTGAGCAAGCTAAAGAGTTAATGTTAAGTGATGTAACCTTTGCTTTTGCCTTAATAGATGTAGTGATGGAAACAGAAAATGCAGGCCTATCATTTGTTGAGTGGATCAGAGAAACGAAAAAAGATACGAACATTCGTCTTGTATTACGTACAGGACAACCTGGTGAAGCCCCAGAAAGGGATATTATCAGTCATTATGATATCCATGATTATAAGGAAAAAAGTGAGCTAACTTCTAGAAAGCTTTTTACGCTAAGTCACTCTTGTTTACGTACCTATAATGACATAATCAAAGCCAAAGAAATGCAAAAAATGCTGCGCCATAGTGAAAAAATGGAAGCTGTAGGTCAACTGGCATCTGGTATTGTTCATGACTTTAATAATATTTTAGGAGTTATTCTTAGTAATGTGGAATTGTTACAACAGACCCCGCTTGAAAGTGAAACACAAGCAAGGAGGATTAACAGTATAAGTAAAGCAGTATCTATGGGGAAAGACATCACAAATAAACTGCACTCGTTTACAACAAATAAATTAGACAAGAAAAATAGTGTCAATATTAGTGAGATTATTACAAAAATGGGTTCGGTACTCAGTCAACTTTCACTTGGTAATTTCCAATTAGATTACCAACTTGATAACAATATTTGGTCAACACCTATCGTAGTAAGTGATTTTGAAGGTGCACTTTTTAACTTAATCATTAATGCCAAAGATGCGATTTTGGATAACGGTAATATTCTCATTCAAACGAAAAATTGTGTATTAGATAGTAATTTCTGCAAATTAAACCCAAAAGCCATCGCTGGTGAGTATGTTTTATTAAGTATTACGGATAACGGGGAAGGTATGTCGACAGAGGTTATGCAGCATATCTTTGACCCCTTTTATACAACGAAAACATTAGGGACAGGTTTAGGTTTAGCATTGGTATTTCGCTTTATTAACCGATCTTCTGGTTATATAACACTAGATTCTAAACTGGGTGTTGGTACAACATTCAAAATATATTTACCAAGAGCCTAAAAGAGAATACTCAAAACCTCTTTAGATTAGCGAAGAAATGAAACTGGTTAATTATGCTGCTAAGTATGAACATTAAAAAGGTAATATTGATAAAAGCATTCGTTATTTTTATAACGTTGTTTTTTTCCCTTGCAGTTAATTCATCCCAGCAAGATTTATCAGATAAGGTTAAAGCTGCATACATCTTTAACTTTATAAAATATATTGAGTGGCCAAATGAAAAAGATATTGTCAACTTATCCATAGGGTATTACGGTAGCGATAAAAGCTACAATAATGCACTGAATGAAATGCAAGGCATGAAAGTCAGACATTTCAAAATTAACATCGTCAAAATTCCTTCTATCAACCAAACAAATTTATTTCATATAATCGTCCTTGATAAGAGCCTATCGAAAAATATTAATAAAATTTCAGAGCAATTAGATACAAAGGCAACACTCATTGTTAGCGACAATGCATCAGAAAAAAAGCACACCATGATTAACTTTATTAAAACAAACGAAAATAAAGTTAAATTTGAGTTAAATCGCTACCAAATGCTCAATGCAAATTTGAAAGTATTACCTGATATATTAGTGCTTGGTGGTACTGAATTAGATATCGCAAATGTACTTAAAGAAATGAGTGCAACTATCGAAAGTAGTTTAAATGAAATTAAACAGCAATCGACTAGATTAGAGCAACTTAAAGAAAATATAGTCAGTAGAGAAGCGCAGTCTGCAATTCAACAAAATGAACTTAGATTACAACAAAAAAAGTTAAAAGTTCAAAGTAACAAACTTGAAAAGCAAGCAGATGAATTAAAACAAAACAAACAGAACCTTCAATTATTCGAACATGATTTTAATAAAATAAAACAAGAACTTGCTAATGATAAGCTGCAATTAGCAAATACTATAAATGATTTAAAAAACCTAAGAGAAGACATCCAAAAAAAAGAGCAATCAATTTTACAGTTGGAAGATCAAATTAATAAGAGAAAAGAGCTACTAAAAAATTTAGAAAGCCAACAGGTAACGCAAAAACAAGAAATTGCTAAGCAATCAAGTGTTATTCAAACGCAATTTATCTTTCTTATTGTTACCGTAGTAGCGAGTTTCGCTATCTTAATAATTTTGCTGGTGATCTATAAAAGTAGAAGAGCTTTACATAAGATGAATCAAGAACTGCAGGCGAATATTGCTGCTTTAGCTGAAGTAAACATCAAACTAAATAAAGCTCAAACTCAATTAGTAGAGTCAGAAAAAATGGCAGCATTAGGCGAATTAGTCGCAGGAGTTGCACATGAAATTAATACACCTTTAGGTGTTAGTGTAACAGCCGCATCACACTTGGAAGATCAAATTAGCATCTTTGAAGAAGAATTCAATACAGGACAACTGAGAAAATCTTCTTTGGAGGAACTACTAAAGGACGCTAAAGCATCAAGTGATATTTTAACTCGTAACTTAGCAAGAGCCAGTAAATTAATTCGAAATTTTAAGCAAGTTGCAGTAGACCAAAGTAGTGAAGATAGACGAAAATTCGAATTAAAGGCTTATATTGAAGAACTAATACAAAGTCTTCTGCCTCAATTTAAACAAGGAAAACATAAGGCATTTATAGCTACAAACAATACTATTGAATTAAACAGTTTTCCTGGTGTGATAGCACAAATTTTAACTAATTTGATTATGAATTCATTAAGTCATGGTTTTAAAAATATGACACATGGCGAGATATCTTTAGCATTAACGCTTGAAAATAATAATGTAATAATAAATTATCTAGATAACGGTATTGGCTTAAACGACCAACAAAGAGAAAAAGTTTTTGACCCCTTTTACACAACCGCCCGATCAACTGGAGGCTCAGGGCTTGGGATGTCCATTAGTTATAACCTGATCACTAGCAAACTCAACGGCAGTATTATTTGTATAAAGGCAGCTGAAGGTGCTCACTTTCAGATAATATTCCCCATGTAATCCACATCTTTCTCGTGAAGTTAATCCTCTCCTCCCCCACAACATCATATTTATAAGCATGAATGATTTGTAAAATCACTGCTATTCGTTGAATCATATCCGCAAATGCAAAGCTGAATAAGAACCTTTCTGAATCACCTAAGTTCTTAGACAGCTTAAATACCCTCTCCCCCCTAGAAAGGCTAAATTTCATGCACCTCTAGATCACTTTTTTGGCTACTCGCAACTTAATGAGTCTACCGGCTTGGCTGTAGCGGCTCTATATGCAATCACCATTACGGTAATATAGGCAATCACTAAACTAAAAACAGCACTTAACAAAAAGGCGCTATAAGGCATATTGATTCGATAGATAAAGTTATCTAGCCAATCGCGCATTAAGAAATAAGCCACAGGTAGCGCAATGAAGTTAGCGGCAATGACTAAGCTGGAAAACTGATTCACTAACATAAAACATAATTGGCCAGTAGTGGCACCTAGTATTTTACGCACGGCAATTTCTTTCACTCTTCGCTGGGTATTAAACGCTGCTAAGCCAAATAAACCAATAGCAGTTACAACGATCGCTAATGTAGTAAACACATTAAGCAAGTTGGTCTGTTGTGTTTCATTACGATAGCTAGAATCAAACAAGTCTACTACCCAATCATATTTAAAAGCTAAATCTGGCGCTAGTCCTAACCATATTTGTTCTATTTCTTTTATACTTTGTAAACGGGTATTTTCTTTAAAACGAATAGACGTCCAGCGTAATGATAAATCTTTTGGTTGCGCTGATAATACATAGGTCATTGGTGGAACAGTGTTCTTCACATTAACATAATGACTATCTTCAACTACCCCAATAATTTGATGATTATGCAAACCATCTTGTGCACTTCCTAAAGTAAGTGATTGACCCACTGCCTCTTCAGGACTCCAACCTAGTGTAGTCGCTAATGTTTCGTTAATAATCAACTTACCTGTTGATGCCTGCCAATCGTCTTTATTTTCTTTATAGGCATCGTTCACATAGGCCTTAGAAAACACCCTACCACTAACTAACTTAATACCGTATGTTCTAAAAAAGTCTAAACTGACGGGGTTATTACCTACCCAAATTTCATTGGTAATATCATCTGTTCGTCTTACAGTATTTGAGGTTCTCGTTGCTTTAGTCGGTACAGTATGGGACATGGTGACTGAGATAACGTCTGGATGACGCAGTGTTTGGCTTTTAAAAGCGTTGTAAATGTCATCACCCTGTGAGACAACAATAACGCCCTCACGGTCAAATCCTTGTTCCATACTCTTTATAAATTGCATTTGCCAATTAACCACTGAACTAGCAACTAATAAAAATGCCGCAATAGCAAATTGTAAAATAATGAGTGACTTTCTTAAAAAAACACCCGACTTTGAAGTAATCACTAGGCCTTTAAGCACATGAGCAGGTAGCAGGTTACTTAAATAAAAGGCTGGGTAACTACCCGCTATCACTCCAACCACTATGGTTAAGCTAATTAGTTGTAATAGTTGAGCAACGGATAAATTAAATTGCATCTCTGCATTCATTAACTGATTGAATGCCGGTAAACAAAGATAAACCAGTGTTACCGCAAATACGCTGGCAATAGCTGTTAACATGACCGCCTCAGATAGATATTGCGTGATCAGTTGTATTTTACTAGCTCCTAAAGCTTTACGAATACCTACATCTTTACCTCGACGCATCGCTGCAGCCGTTGATAAATTTGTAAAATTGACACAGGCCAATAACAGTATCATCAATGCAATAATGCTAAATACTGTAACCATAATTGAGCTACTTGGTGGGGTTAAGCTTTTTGTCGTAGTGTTATCAAGGTAGATATCCAATAATGGCTGAATAATGACCCGATTGGTTTTAAAGGATGACAAACCTTTAGCGCGGCTATCATAATAATCACTAACCGTTTGTATTAAAGTATTGATATTCGCTGGTTGTCTAATTTTTGCATAGGTTCTGGTAGCATTAAAATTCCAGGCATCAACCCACTCAGGTCGAGATATTTGCTCATAAAAGTTCTCCATAGGTAATATCATAGTTAGTGGCATCGTGGTGGGTGTTGTAGGCTTTTTAACAACCCCTGTCACTTGATGGTCTTTACCGTTTATAGTTAAACGCTTACCTATCACACCAACTGTACTGGAGAAGTATTTTATCGCTAAATCTTCATGCAGTATTAAGCTATCTGGCGCGTCTAGTGCGGTATTAATATCTCCTTCAACGAGCTGAAAGTCGAAGAATTCAAAATAATTTTCATCGGCGTAAAGTGCGCGCTCTGAATAGACACTCTGTAAATGCTTCACTGAAACACTTGAGGGAGAAATGCGGGTAGCATCTTCTATTTCACTAAAATTTTGAACTAACTCTCTAGCAAGCCTCAATGGTGTTTGTGCTTGTGGTTTATTTTCACCTCGAATTAAGTTAACTCGATAAATATCATTAGCATCTGTAAACGCGGTGTTGTAACTTTTTTGATGATCGACATAAAGCTGAATTAAGATAAAACTTGTAATGCCAATAATTAGCCCTGTTAGCTGAATAAAACTGGTTACCTTGTCTCGACAAAAGTTTCTCCAGACAACAATAAAAAATAATTTAATCACAAGTCACCTCCACTGCGACTTGCTCTAGTCTACTTTCTTGACCTTTTAAAGCTTCATCGTGAATAGTTTCATTAACCTTATGATGCCCCTTATCATTATGATTTTCTGTCACTGCATGATCATTAAGGATCTTGCCATCAAGCAACTCAATAACTCGCGTACCATAACAAACATGCTCAGGAGCGTGAGTAACCATCACGATGGTTGCCCCTTCTTGATTTAGCTGTTGTAATAATTTCATCACTTGCATGGAGTTTTTAGAGTCCAGATTACCTGTAGGTTCATCCGCCAGAATTAAGTCTGGATTAGTGACAATAGCTCTTGCTATAGCAACACGTTGCTGCTGACCACCTGATAATTTTGCCGGTAAGTGTCTACGACGATGGTTAATATCAACTCGCTTTAATACTGCATCAACTAATCGTTTTCGCTCAGCTTTAGGTACCTTGTGGTAATAAAGTGGTAACTCAACGTTTTGTTCAACAGTTAATTCATCTATTAAATTAAAGTTTTGAAAAATAAAACCAATGTGTTGTTTTCTTATACGAGCACGTTGTTGTTCGCTAAACTGTTCAACATGATTATCTAAAAAACAAAACCCTCCTTTATCTATGTTATCTAGCATACCTAGCACGTTTAATAAGGTCGATTTACCACAACCTGATGGTCCAAGAATAGATAAAAACTCACCTTTATTAATGATTAAGTTCATTTCATCTATGGCAACGGTTTCTACTTCGTCGCCAATAAAAGAGCGGCTTATTTGATTTAGTTTGATCATCGTAATTCCTTATTATTCTTTTGAATAATGTTAATTTTTCTGGATTATTTAATTAATTATTTTCTTAGTTATTTTGAGTTAATCGCTTTGTGAAAGGCTTAATTGTTCAGCGTCAGCAAAGCTGGCATAAGAAGAGGTAATGACCCGCTCTCCCTTGGTTAACCCCGAAATCACTTCAATGCTTTGAGGATTTTTTCTGCCCAAGCGAATGGCTCGTTTATTGGCTTGGGCTCCGTTTTTATCAACAACAAAAACCCAGCTTCCTGCGGTATTTTGCATAAAACCACCGTTGGCGATTTGTAATTTAGACTCGCTTGAGGAAAGGTTGAACTTCAGTTGCACGCTTTGTCCCAAGCGTAATTGCTTTGCCGCCTCTTTATTGGAAATACTAAAATCAACCTTGAAGGTACCGTTATCGATACCAGGATAAACTTTAGCGACATCTATTTGATAGGTTTGTTGATTCAGTTCAAAACTAGCGGTTTGCCCTTTTGCCACTCGACTTACATAAAACTCATCCACTTGTGCAGTGACTTTATATTTTTCGATTAAATCCACTTGACCTAAGCGCTGTCCATTACTTTTTGATTCACCAACCTGTGCATCAAGAAAGGTTAATTGCCCGCTGCTTGGAGCGCGAATAATCAGTTTGTCTAGGCTGCCACGAGAAATGGCAAGGTTGCTCTCTAAGGTTTTGATACTTTGTGCTAACTGTTCAAGCTGCTGACTTTGTAGCAAGGCCTCTTTTTGTTGACTTTGCTGCACGGTTTCACGGTATTTAAATTGAAAATCCAACTCATCTTTTATTTCTTCAAAGGCTTGTTGTGAAATAAGGTTTTTCTTTATCAGGACTTGGTTTCGAGTAAACTGCTTTTGCAACCTTAATACTTCAAAATCTAGCTCGATAACATCACGCTTTAATGAAAGTTGATTTTGTTCTAAGGCCAAACGTGTATTACGCATATTATTTATTTGCTCAGAAACTTCAGCTTCACGTGCCAAAACGTTTAATTGCAAGTTAGTATTACTCAGTTTTAAAATAGCCTGCCCTTGCTCAACTAATGCCCCTTCTTGAATAAGCACTTCTTCAACACGCCCACCATCAATGGCATCAATGAAAATAGTTTTTTCCGGTTCAACGACGCCTCGTAGTGGTAAATATTCAGCAAATTCACCTTGCTTAATGGTGCTAATAACTAAGTTGTCAGTGACAACATTATAGTTTTTTCCTGAGGCCGCTAAGGTTGCGCTATCTTGCGTAAAAACATAAAAACCTAACAATAAGATCGTACTAAGAGCGATAAAGATGTACTTACCTTGATATTTTTTATGAGTAGTTTTGGCTAGTGGCTTGTCCATAATGATTCCTGCTTATTGATTTGATGAGCAGTGTTAACCAGAACAGTAATGAAGAAAGGAATAAAGCGGGATTAAAGTGTGATTAATGCGGAAAAAGTTGTGACCACCATGATGGTCACAACTTTAATCCTTTAAAGACAAAGAGTTGAGGTTTCTCTATAATTGAGTTTGATAATTATTCTTTTACCTAAAAGCTGCTTGTTTGCATAATGTCAGCAACTGAATCCTTCATTTTCGCGTAAATCATGCCACCATTATTGAGGACAAAATCATTAGCTACCGGAGGCTTTTTCCATATTTGGCTGCGTTGCTGAGTAAAGGAGTAATGGCTATATTGTTTATTCTCAACACTTGATTGACAAACTAAACCATCACTTGTTGCTTTTAAATTGAGTTTTCTATTAATAATACTTGGCTGACAGATCAAGTCTGTCACAATTGGCTCAGCCGATAAATCAGAGAACTTTATCACTTGAAAACTATCGTCTTTAATCAAATAAAAACTCTTATCAATATTAGAATAAATACCGCCTTGATATCCTACAGGCATAGAGGAAAGCTTCTGCTCGTGAATGTTATAGGCCATGTGTGACCAATCCGAATTTTTAATGGTAGAAAACAGTATATTATTTTCATCTTGCCAACTCACGCCAGCAATAGCGATATTATCAAGTGGTAGCTTTTCTAACGACATCTCATGAATATTGGCGATATAAACTTGATTATCTGCCAATACCATAAGTTGACTATCATTTGAAGAAAAGACTAGATCGTACAGTTTAACGGGGTTGTTAAAGTGACTTAGTTGTTGAGTCGCTTTTGTACTGTTGTACTGTTCATTTAAAACCCTACTCAGGTAAACTTCTGCAGATGTAGAGCGTTTAGAGACAAAGGCATATTGGTTGGAATTATTAGCCAATGCAGGCAAGTAATCCATCACTGTTGAGTTATCAAGCTCAATATCAGCTTCGTTTTTTGACTTAAAATGAATATCTTTATTAAGTAAATAAGAAACAAAACTAAAATCTTGACCATTATTTACCCGAGATAAGTGTTTAACCCTTGAAGTATTGCTAGCAACGACCGCTAACTTATTACCAGATAAGTCGCTTTGCCATAGCTCATACGCTGGATGTGGTGATGGATGAATAATCGTTTCATTGTCGTGATGCCAAATGACTGCACGCATTAAATAATCTAATTGAGCCGTTTGCTGGAGAGTTGAGTTTCCTATATCTAAGGTATAAATACGCGTTGTCGGTGAAAATTCACTATTTATCATCAGCAACTTTTTACCATCGGGGGAAATATCAAAACTGTAATTACCCAATCCATTAGTAATAGGTTGATTAACAATATCTTTTTCAAAGGTACTCAAGTTAACTCTGAAAACTTGATAACCATGACTTATCGATTGCCTATCATTAAAATATAAGTATTGACCATCTGGTGAAAAAACAAAGTGCGGACTAGCTTGAGCGCCACATTCAGTAACGTCTTGCCAAGTGTCTTTATTTTTAATATCTGAAAGCTCTGCCCAAAAGATCATACAAACACTATTGTGTTTATATAAAAAAGCTAATTTATCTTGTGTTGGCGACCAGACAGGTTTGCTTAATGCGCCTCTGGCATGAGTAATAGACTGCTTTACATGGCTGCTAAGGTTTTCAATATTGATGTATGACGGCTTACCTAAAACATCTTTGCGATAAGCTAACTGAGTTAAATCTGGTGATACTGCTGGATATTGCTCAACACCTATCTCACGGGTTAGTGGTTTTATTTGTTTAGTTTGCAATACCGCTACGCTTTTCAACGATAATACATAAGTAATAGCAATGAGTGTAATAACACCAAATGCGATAAAAAAAGTACTGTTTCCTATGTTCGTTTTATTGGTTTTTAGTTGCTCATTAGATAAAGTATTTTGTTGTTCTTCTTTGACAAACAAGTCTTGTTTGTCGAGCCCAGAAAATTCTTCTATTTCTCCAATAGAAATTCCCTCTTGAGCTTGATTATTTACTTTGTCCGAAGGAACAAAGTCTGCAACCATACGATAACCTTTGCGCGGTACGGTGATAATAAATTGAGGATTCTTAGGATCGTCAGCCAACGCTTTTCTTACTTTAACTAAGGTACGACTGATAGCATTTTCAGTTACTAAGGTACCAGCCCACACTTGCTCCATCAGTTCATCTTTACTGAGCACCCGATGGCTATTTTGACAAAGGAAAACCAATAAATCATAAACCTTAGGGGCCAAATTAATGGTTTCACCTTGACGATAAAGCAGCTGGTTATGGGTATCAATGCAAATATCTGAAAAGTGTAAATAGCGCAAAGTAGGTCCTTGTTTTTTGATACTTATTAAATGAACTAATCAATAGTTTACATGTTTATGGTACTGCACTTTAATCAAGTTATTAAGATTTTTAAATAGTTCTTTGATACAGAAAGTCTACTTATCTAACTAAACGCTTTGCAAGCCTTTTAAAAGTGGGGTTAGTCATAGTTTGGTCATGAAATATTCCAACATTGTTCCTAACTAGTCACCCGTAATTCATTCTTTTTATCTACTCTTTATCTAAAATCCTATACCTCGAACAGCAATGTCCTTTACAACCTATTAGAAGCATGGAGTAATAAATGAAGACAATTCACCTTATAAATAAACACAAGCAATCAAAATCAAAGTGGCGAGTTTTCACAATGATTTGCTTTAGTATTTTGTTTTTTGCTTTTTTTAGCTTAAGTAGTTCAGCAAACAGCAATATTGCTCCAAACTTACAAGACGAAGCTCAGCATGAAGCAAAGCAAAAAGTACTGATAGTAATATCTAGTGATGAACACGGCTATTGGTTGCCTGAAGTATTAGAGCCTTATCAGTTATTGCAGCAAGCAAACTTTGAAATTGATATTGCTAGTCCCTTAGGTGGAAAAGGCAAAGCAAGTGGCAGTTCTAGGTTATCATCAGAACAAGAGAAGTGGCTTGAGCAATCAAGTTTACCAAAAAAACTAGCTAATTCTTTGTCGATTAATAATGTAAACCCACATGAGTATCAAGCCGTTTATTTTGCTGGCGGCTCAGGTCCAATGTTTGACTTTATTAACAATAACACAATGCAAAAACTCACGGCATCAATTTACCAAAATGGTGGTATCGTTTCAGCTGATTGTCACGGTATAGCTGCTTTACTTAATGTTATGCTTGAAAATGGCAACCGCTTAATAGCAGGTAAAAGAATTACGGCTAAAGCCAATCATGAGGAAGGTCGCTGGGCGCGAAATAACTACCCATTCATGCTGGAGGATAAAATTATGGAGCTTGGCGGTAATTATTCATCAAAAGGGAAAGGAAAAGCACATGTAGTAATTGATGGTCGGTTGATCACAGGGCAAAACCCTGCATCGGCGATTCCGATGACTAAGCAGTTAATACAAAAACTATTAACTTTAGAACCAATTAACGATGATATGTTCAAAGCTGAAAACCTATCAAAAAAGTCTAATTAGAAGGATGAATATATAGCTAATAATTAGAACATTTAGAATATTATCGCATATTAGAATTTGATTAATATGCGATAATATAAATGCATTTTTTTAAATACTCTTATAGGTGATAAATGAATACTTAAGCTTGAAACAACACTAATCTTCTACCCTAACGCCCCAAACATCATGTTCATCGGCATGAACAATCTGCACCCAAAGTTGGTCACCAGGCTTAGCATCAAAATCATCAGACAAATACACTTTGCCATCAACTTCAGGAGCGTCCATATAAGAGCGTCCTACTATGCCTAAATCATTCACTTCATCAACAAGAATGAGATACTCTTGACCAATGCGTGCTTGCAACTTATCCGCGCTAATCTTTGCTTGTACTGCCATAAAACGCTGTAATCTTTCTTCCATGATTTCATCAGAAACATGATCTGGTAAGTCATTAGCGGTCGCACCTTCAACAGGTGAGTATTTGAAACAACCAACACGATCTAATTGTGCTTCCTCAAGAAATTTTAATAACTCCTCGAACTCTTCTTCTGTTTCACCCGGGAATCCAACAATAAAGGTTGAACGAATAACCAGCTCAGGACAAATTTCTCGCCACTTGGCAATGCGCTCTAATACTCGGTCTGAGCTACCTGGGCGTTTCATTAATTTCAAAATACGCTTGTTAGCATGTTGAAATGGAATATCTAAGTAAGGCAGAATTTTACCATCGCGCATTAATGGAATTATTTTATCTACATGTGGGTATGGGTAAACATAGTGTAAACGTATCCAAACGCCTTGTTTCGCTAATTCTTCACATAACTGCTGCATATGTGTTTTAACGGGCATACCATCCCAGAAATCAGTTTTGTGTTTAACATCTACACCATAGGCAGAGGTATCTTGAGAAATAACCAATAACTCTTTAACGCCAGCATTCACTAAACGCTTTGCTTCACCTAATACGTCCCCTACTGGGCGTGAGTCTAAGTCACCACGCATAGAAGGTATTATGCAAAAGGTACAACGGTGATTACAACCTTCTGATATTTTTAAATAGGCATAATGCTTAGGTGTAAGCTTTACGCCCTGCTCCGGTACTAAATCTATAAAGGGATTATGCTTAGGTTTACTCACATGTTCATGCACTTGGGTTAGCACTTCATCATAAGCATGAGGGCCGGTAACACCTAAAACATTAGGATGAAGTTCTATAATTTCATCCTTTTTAGCACCTAAACAACCAGTAACCAAAACCTTACCATTTTCAGCAAGTGCTTCACCTATAGTATCGAGTGATTCTTGCACTGCAGAATCAATGAAACCACAAGTATTTACAATCACTAATTCAGCATCATCATAGCTATTCGTGACATCATATCCTTCTGTACGAAGCTGGGTAAGAATTCGTTCGCTATCAACTAAATTTTTTGGGCAGCCGAGACTGACGAAGCCCACCTTTGCAGAGGGTTCTGAGTTTGTTTGAGTATTGCTTGATTCCATTTGTAACTGTTGTGATTCATTAACTTGTTCTGCTAACACCTTCTTTGATGTCTCTAAGGTGGTAGTTTGTTTTGGGTCGAATTTTTCAACAGTCATAGTGAGCCTTTGCCATTTGTCGCAGTTTTACGAAGTGCGCGGATTATACAGCAAGTTTATTCTAAGGTCAGTATCAGTTTCCACACGCTTTTTTTGGTTAAAAGTAACTCATATATTTTTATAAGAGTTTTATCTCCGCCCCTTACTCAAGTCATAACTTGCAGAAATATTCGATTCAGTTTGACCATAACAGCTTAAGTCAGTTTTAATTAAATAGGAATCAGTGCCTTAAATAGTACAGCGAACTCATGGTAAAAAGTTTTTATCGTATTGAAAGTTATATAACCAAACAAAGGTCTTTTACGGCATCTATATTTAAATTGGTTATAAATAATGAATAAATTTGATGTGCGCCCTTATGTAAATGGCCTTCTTTTATTGAGCTTAGGGTTGCTTGGTGTGTCCTTTATTCTAGGAGCCAATAAAAATGCAATCAATGCAGTTTTTAGCTTTTATCATTTGGTTGATATTTTCACTTTAGAAGTATTGAGTGTATTAACTGGGGCTGTTTTTGTGATTGCAGCTGTTTCTTCTCAACTATCTACACCTTTCCCTTTAATAAAAAAAGTAGCTATTTATCTTTTATTACTCATTAGTGTTATTCCTTTAGTCACTTTATTAAGTGAGCAACGCTGGATAGCATCGTTAGGTGGTTTTCCTATTTTGGGTTCTGGCCAAGGTATTATTAAGTATTTTGCTTTATTGCCCTTAATTCTCTATTTATTTTTCAAAACGTCTTTTTCACCAAAGCAACACTTGTGGTTTAATTTTATTGCGGTTGCTTCCGTATTAATTTGGATTGGAGGCTTAAAGTTTTATGAATTTGAAGCAAAAGGTATAGAATCACTTGTAAGTACCTCGCCATTCATGTCTTGGATGTACTCGGTTTGGTCGATTCAGGGGGCATCAAATGTTATTGGTGCTTATGATTGGTTAATCACAGCATTATTAGGAATTGGTTTATTTTTCTCTCAGCGAAAATTGATCATTATCGGGATATTAGGCGCTGGTACTGTGTTTATTGTGACACAAACCTTTATCTTTACCACAGGTAATGGTTTTAATGAAAGTACTATTTTAACAGGGCTAAGCCAATTTATTATTAAAGATCTTTGGTATATTGCGAACCTCTTGGTGATATGGGAAATGATCAACCCGAAAGAATTATAAAATTCCGTTAACGTATGTCAGTAGTTAAATACTAAACTGGCATGCGTTAACCTAATTTTCATGTAAAAATATCAATTTAAAATATGCATGAATTTATATTAGCTAAGCAATACCCCTTGAACGGTTCCTTCGTTGTAATTTAAGAAAAAGTTCAGTCATTATAGAGTGGTTATGGTCAAATTATTCGATGTCAAAATAAAGCAATATTGTAAAAGTCATTGAAAATATTAGAGACACCTCTACACTTAACATTCTAGTTTCATCATCTACGCACAATTGACAGTTCAATTTCTGATATTAAAGTGCCTCGCACTATCGGTGATATTTCAATTTATATTTGTTCTTATTTGTTTTTTCTTCTTGTTTTATTAGTTTTTTTAACCTTTTTCTTTTTCTTAACCTGTGTTTGAGCTTTTGAAAATTCTTTATGGAAGAGTTGTTCTGTAACAACAGGAATGACTTGTCCTATGCTATTTTCAATATTAGTTAATTGCCTTACATCATTTTCTACAACAAATGAAATAGCCATGCCGCTTTTCCCTGCACGAGCAGTTCGTCCTATACGGTGTATATAGTTTCTTGGATCTTCGGGCAGGTTATAGTTAATAACTAAGGTAATATTATCAACATCAATGCCACGAGCAGCTACATCTGTTGCAACTAATACTCGCAAACTAGACTCTTTAAAGTTTTGTAATGCTTGCTCCCTAACGGCCTGTGTTTTACCACTATGTAGGCTAGCTGCACTTATTGATGCTTTTTCTAGTTCGTTAACAATGATGTCAGCGCCATATTTTGTTTTACAAAAAATGAGCACTTTTTCATAGTCAGGCTTTGCCAATAGATTAAACAATAAAGGCATTTTATTCGACTTATCAAGGTGGTATACACTTTGATTAACCAAGTCGGCAGTAACTGTTTGTGGAGCAATTTGAATTTTTGTTGGCTCGGTTAGTATAGCCCCGGCAAGTATTTCTATTTCAGCAGGCATTGTTGCTGAAAATAATAGTGTTTGTCGCTTTTTTGGCAGTTTAGATATGATGTTTTGAACATCGTTAAAAAATCCCATATCTAGCATTGTATCTGCTTCATCTAATACAAATACTTCTAACGCCTCAAAACTTATATCGCCGGCTTCAATTAAATCCAATAACCTACCAGGGGTGGCTACTAAAATGTCTAGTCCATTATCTATAGCTTCAACTTGAGCTTGTCTTCCTACACCACCATATACAACTTTAGTTTTAAGTCCTAAACCATCAGAGTAGTCATCTATATTTTTCATTATTTGCGAAGCAAGCTCACGTGTGGGCGTTAGTATTAGCGACCGCGTGCTCTTCGCTTTAATATCAATTTTATTTCGGCCAAAATTATTGATAATAGGTAATGAAAAGGCCGCAGTTTTTCCTGTTCCCGTTTGCGCTATACCTAGAAGATCATTTCCCTTAATAAGAACTGGGATACATTCCTTTTGGATTGGTGTGGGCTGCGTATAGCCTTTCAGATTAACGCAGTCAATAATTGACGCTAAAAGTGAAAATGCTTTAAATTCTGACATGCTGTCTCGGTATTCTTTAATCAATAGACTGCTATTCTAACAGAGTGCGCAACATATTTAAGACATATTCAAGGTAACTTGTCTGACGAAGCCTACCATAGCAGCGCGTTCAGACTCTGAATGTGAAGTAGCAACGGCTTGATGCTGCTCTTCAATCATTTTAGCTGGAATGTCTAAAGTGATTGTTTGGCTTTCAGCAGAGTTACTGCTCCTTTTAGCAGCATTTGGGGCAAATTGTTCTACGGTATAATGCCCTCAACATACTCCAAGTTCTGGTACTGACGCTATTCTCGTACCTTATTAAGAGAAGAATCGCGTCATAAGTGATAATTTTAACACCTTTATTGCAAATTCAAATTCATTGCATAGGGGGGAGTTTAATGCGCAGGATTATACAGCAATAAGCAGCTGAATTTGCATTTCTAAATTCATTAAAAGCTTTTAGTTAAATCTAAAATAGTTGGGTTACAGCTATATTTCTTAGCTAAGTAACAAGTAAGTTGACGTTTAATCTATGAACAACTAAGTTTAAAGTTAAACCAATCATCAGAGCCATTCGAATGATTGGTTATAATAAAGTACTTTTAACACTTTGAAAGTTATCTATACTTTCATTTTTAACTACCATTTAAATAAATAAAATTGTAAATACTGAACGATATTAACTGTATCAATAAGGCCTAATCAATTGTTATAAGTTGAAATGCAAGGACGTTATGAATTTTCTTTCTAAAAGCCTACGTATTCAAACGGTTGTGATAATATCAATTATCATGGCAATAATTATTACTAGCTTGATTATTCTCATACCTAATAAAGTTAGAGAATATACTGAGAAATCCTCTATAAATACGGCAGTTACTTATTTAGATAAATTTAAACTCTTGCGCGCTTACTACACTGATAACATTGTAAAGAAAGTCTTGCTAAGTAGCGACATAACAACATCTCACGACCATTTAAACGTTCTTGATAAAATTCCATTACCAGCAACTATGATTCATGATTTAAGTAACTTATATGAAAAAAAAGGAACTACCTTTAGTTTATATAGTGCTTACCCCTTCCCAAATCGCAAAGATCGTCAATTAGATGCTTTTCAATTACAAGCGTGGAGAGATTTGCAAAAGAACCCAAAAGACATAATAAAAAAAATAATATCTATAGATAAACAAGTGCTTCTTCGTGTGGCTATATCAGATCAGATGCAAGTACAGGCTTGTGTCGATTGTCACAATAATCATCCCTTAACACCTAAAAATGATTGGCAATTGGGGGATGTACGTGGCGTGTTAGAAACAAAACTCGATATTACATCTCAATTAGAACTAGCCAATACCTTAAGCCTCTATATTATTATTGGTGTCGTTTTAGCTGCAATTATTTTAATTATTATTTCTTTCTTGTTAATTAGCCGATTAACGAGGTTATTTAGTGATGTCTCTCATAATATGATCCGTATAGGGAAAGGGGATTATGAGGCTGAATTATCTTACCATTCAGACACTACTGAATTTAAAGAAATGGCAATTGCCTTTTCATTATTTAAATCAACGTTATTAGAAAGAGAAAATTTAGAAAAACAAAAACAATTATTTGAAACAGAAAAAATCACGTCCTTAGGACAAATGATGGCGACAATTGTTCATGATGTTAATACTCCCTTAGGTGTTAGTCATACTGCTGTTAGTTGTATTCAAGACGCAATTAAAAAGATAGAGGCCCAGATATCAACGAATAATTTAACAAAAACCGATTTAGAAAAATTTATCTCTCTTTGTGATGACTCGTCGGTGATCGTCCTTCGTAATCTGAATAATGCGATAGAATTGTTAAGCAGTTTTAAACAAGTAACCATTGATCAAGTCAGCGAAAAACCTAGAAAAATAACTCTTTCAGAGTATTTTGAAAGCGTTATTCACAGCCTTCAACCTAACACTAAAAAAGCAGGGGTTACTATTCATTTTGAGTGTAGCCCAAATTGTCACATTTATACTTACCCGGGAGCTTTAGTTCAGATAATTACCAACCTTATTAACAATTCAATTATTCATGGTTTTGGTGAACAACGGGGAGGGAATATTCATATTAAAGTCACTTGTGAAAATAACGATGATATACACTTACATTATAGTGATGACGGCGTAGGTATAGCAGAAGAAAATTTGTCAAAAGCAATGACCCTATTTTTTACTACCAAACAGAATGATGGAGGTAGCGGTCTTGGATTAAATATAATACAAGAAATTGTTACTCTAAAATTGAATGGGACAATCGAAATTAACAGTAAACTGGATGAAGGGGTATGCTTTGACATTCGTTTTCCGAGAGTAAACAATCATGAATCCGATGACGGGTAGAGGGAAATATGCGCTGATTTCGGCATAATAGATCATTGGACAAATTAATTTAAGTAGTGCTAAATAAATTCAAAGAGCACAGTTGATATAAAACCTAAATTCAACTTCGGTTATAGATATACCTTGACGTTCAATACCCACCTTTGCAACACGCTCTGATGATTGTTGAGTATTACTTCATTTTGTTGAACGAATGCTCTGAGTTCATATTCTTTCACTGACTAAAACTCAAGGTTAAAGCGTCATAAATAGTGGCTTAACTGCCTGTATTGCACATTCAATTAAGACGATTAAATAGTCCTAATTGAATAACCCTTGGGTTGTTCAGAAATTTTCTAAGTGTTGACTCTTCTTTATACTCCTTTAGTTAGTTTTGAATAAATGCATAGTTACACTTTTAATTACATAGCAGTTACCGCTACCACAATAAATGATTCGCGATAGATACTCCCTCGTTCACTATTTTAAAACAATTAAAAAAACTGATTTCAACTTCTCGAACAACCTTGGTATATAAATTGATTCACTAATAAAAAGCATTAGAGTTGCAATAAATTTTAGGTTTTATTGCAAGCTGCAATAACGAGTAAATATTTGCATTGCAATTTGCAAAGTATTTCTCATCTACGAATTAGTGAGTTTAAAATGAATGATTTAACTAAAGTGGGTCAATTTGCAAATGCAATGCTCAATGCAGCAACCTTAGACGATCTTTTGTGGGCAATAGCCAAAAACATTGGTGAAACACTTGGATTCGATGATTGCGTTATATATTTAAGAGTAAACAATGATCTAATACAGAAAGCTGCTTATGGAATAAAAAATTCTGAAGGACGTCGTTTGTATAATGAGATAAAAATTCAAGTTGGCAAAGGAATTGTGGGTAATGTAGCACAAACTAAGCTTGCAGAGATTGTTCCTGACACTACTCAAGATTCAAGATATATTTGGGATGAATTTTCTGGAAAATCAGAACTTACTGTCCCAATCATTTATGAGAATGAAACAATTGGTATTATTGACAGCGAATCATCTCAAACTAATGACTACAAACAAAGCGATAAGGAGTTACTACAAATTATTGCTAACATTGCAGCTCCTCGAATTGCGTCGGCGCAATATTGTTCTGAGCTAAAAGAAACGCAATTAGCACTGGAAAAATCTAATTGTGAATTATCAACCTCACTAAGAAAACTTAAAGAAAACCAAGAAACTCTTATCCAAACTGAAAAAATGGCATCCATTGGCTTATTAGCTGCAGGAGTGGCACATGAAATCAATAATCCACTTGCATTTTCTATCAGTAATGTATGTTTCTTGAAAGAGTGCAGTGAAAACATTATCCATACGCAACAGTTAATACTTCATCATCCAAAAATACCAAAATCTATAAAACAACAACTACAGTCAGATAATTATATTCAGTCTTTACAAGATATAACGGAAGTTATTGAAGAAACATCAAACGGTTTGTTAAGGATAAAAAATATTGTTTCTGACTTATGTGGTTATGCAAGAAGTGAAAAAAACAAATTATGCAATATTGATGTTAACGAGAGTATTAAAGTTGTAACTAACATTCTCAGAGGAGAGATTAACAATAATTATCACTTAGAACTAGATTTTGAACCACTCCCCCTTATTTATGGAAATGAAACTAAAATTCACCAAGTATTTTTGAATATAATTATCAATGCCGTACATGCATCCCGTAAGAACGGCTTGATCACGGTAAAAACTTATTTAGACCAAGGTTTTGCTTGTATTGATATTTCAGATAATGGACTAGGTATTAAAAGTGAAAATATTCAGGATATATTCACCCCTTTCTACACAACGAAACCTGTAGGGCAAGGTACGGGTTTAGGCCTATTTATATGTTATAGAATAGTAACTGAAGATCATGAGGGGCAAATAAAAGTCTTTTCAAATCAAAACAAAACAACCTTTAGGATTATGTTACCTCTTAACAATTCTGCGCAATTAAGTGAACTCAATTATGCTTGAAAGAGAGCAGCTAGCCATATTTTATCTAAGTAATGTTTTCGAAAGCCTATCTAACTGAGTCGAGATAAAAAATTTCAAAACCGTAAAGTATCTATCGAAATAACTCGAAGATAATACCTCGAATAATAAGTTAATATTCTACGTTTAGGATAAGCTTGAAAAAACATACTCCTTTAAATTTTTAACTTCACTAAAAATTCAGCAAAATTTTAGTCACACACAAATACATACAACCATTTACGCGTGACCATTACTTACTTGTTAACGATATAAATACTATCTTGTCCCGTAAAATCAATTGACTCAGTCAACACTGCTCTATTCCCTTCTAGTGTTAATAAAATTACAGCATCACGAGTCACCGCAACCTCCGATGAAGTTAGAGCATTAATAACATCTTGAGTCCTAAATTTAAGTGTCATATCATCAAAACCATCCAGCACTACCTTTTCACAATCACTTTCACTTAACAATTGACCAGAATCTTCGATAGCACTTTTTACAGGAGAGACTCCATGCAAGCGAACACTATCAATATTTACTGTTGAAACGTCGAAACTTTCACTGCCAAATATAGTTAACGGGATAACTCCTCTACTTTTTGAGTTTACGGGATTTTTACAGCTCCCAGGCTTAATATCGATCAATACGGTCTCTTCATCAGGAGTGCAGTTTTCTTGAGTAACTTTCAGAGTGATACTAGTTTCACCTGATTCACCTGATTCACCTGCATTTAGAGCGATTATTTCAATTGTGTTTTCTTGCGCCAAACTCAAGGTTAAGTTGTAATGAAAACTCACTTCATTTGAATCTAATAAGTTGCTTGTAGTGGTAAAAGGTATTGAAATACCATTGACATAGATACTTTCAATCCCTTCAAGGTCGGTAGCAGTACCTGATATTATTATCTTTTCTTCACAGGTGATTTTACCATCAATCAGACTTGTTATTTTAAGCACAGGCTTGTCAGCACCACCAATAATGATCGACTCTCCTCCACTCACTGAAATCGTCGTGTTACCAAATTCAACTTCAGAATCATTTACTCTAGCAAACGCTTCAACTAAATAGTTACCAGGTTCAAGTAATGTAACTACAGCTTGCCCTAACGTCGTAGAATGAGGAGAGCCGTACCCTTGAGCAATACTTTGAATAGAGTTTAAACGAGTCACTTTCAAGTATGGGTGACTCAACTCGCCGTTATCAGTAACAGAAAATAGCTGTTTAACCTTACTAGTATTAAACTGCATTTCAAGCTTATCAAAAGTTTCATTTCCAGAAACAACTATTTGCTCATCAAACTCTCTGTGTTCCTGCCATATAAGTGAACGAAGGTACGTATCTGAACTATCCTCATAATCAAACCACACAGTTAAGCGATTATCTGTTTGCCATAATCCCGGTGGCAACACATAAATAAAATCACCTGTTTCAGGAGAAATATCACTATGACTTAATCCACCTGGTGAACCATTTGCTCTTGTTCGTCCTTGAGAGAACTGAGTATTAGCACCTAATAAAGTCAATCTTCCATGCATTACACCTGGGGTTATTTCAAAGTCTCGGGTTATCGACTCTCCCTCACCTACACTTACGCTTTCAGGCCACCCTGCATATACAAGTCCAGTTAAGTCAGCCAACTCATCATCAGGAAGCACAAACTTGTAAATTGACGTTAAATTCCATACACCTTCATCAACAGGTAACAAAAATAGAGAATCACTCATATTTACTATAGACGTTCTAGTACCTCGCGGAAGTGGAGCAGGTGCTTGTCCAAATACTTCAGCACTGAGCAACTCAACACCTAAAAGTTCTGAACGCCCTGAAATAGTAGCAGCATCATAATCCAATAGATAATTACGAACTAAGTTGTGACCTAACATTGGTGACGTTACATCAGTATCATTAATGTTGTAATTAAAGCTGTTTAAGGTTATTTGAGCTCTAACATTATAATATTGAGTATCAGGAGCCACTAGCAAGGTGTAATGAATGCCAACATCTCCATCTATTGTTTGTTCAACCATTACACTTTGCGATTGGTATGGCCAAGGAGTAACTTCAAATTCAGGTATTTCTAACCAAGCGCTTAAGCGATAACTTATTTCAGCCTCACCAAGGTCACCTGTAGAAATATCACCCATTATTTCTACCGGTGACATAGATATATTAGAGTGCGTATTTCCACCAATTGGCACAAAAACCGCATCTGTTGGAGGTATTAATGCTTTAACAACGCCTTCAGATACGACATATACTTCGGCCATTAAATAATATTGATTATCTCCTTCTAGAGTCAAATCGTAATCTAATGAATCAACTCCCTCCGGAGAAGTAATTTCTACAGAACCAGAAAATACTTTGTTTATATCTATAGCTTTAATAACAGCTTTATGAATTTTATAGCCATTGAGTGACACAGAGCCTGAAACAATACCAGGGTTTAGAATTACTGAGTTTTCTTGACCGTAAACGAAATGGGAAGTTACTAATAGAAGAACGAGACAGATTTTACTTAAATATATTCCTACTTTCATTTTTCTCTCCTTGAGCACCTTAATGAAACAAGGGCTCTAATAAGTGAACATTTAGACATTTTGCAAGCGCAAAATACTACAACAAACGTACTACCACATTACGAGATAGGGTTTACTAAACTGTAGTACTCCAAACTTAATTTGCTAGTTTTTTGAGCTGAGCTACCTATATAAATCAACAAACTGTTGATATATGAAATAATTAATTTCAAAATATTGATGGTGAATAGGATTTTTGGATTTGGCTATTTTGTTGATATTAAGTGTTGCGTGATAGTTGAAGCTTATTTGTTGCTGACTAGTACACTTATTCGAACATTTATTCGAACATTTATTCGATCATTTATTCGAACACAAAAGATACTTAGCTATGTATTAGTTAAAGGCTTAAGAAAAGACCATTACATAACGCAATAATGAGTTAGTTTGAACATGAAAAATCGAGATAAAAAATTTCAAAAACATGTGAAGAGAAATCAAATTTAAAACGTTCGGTAGTCGATTATTTCTCAGGTTTATTTAAAATGATTAAACAGGATTAAAGATTGGATGAACTTCTTAGACAGCCAATCGAACAGTGATGTTGAAAACAGTCTTTATATAGATTAATAACGACCCTTATTTCTGAGTTTACTCCTTATCGTATTGATTGAATTTATTGAATTTGATAATTGAGGTTAACTCTTCGCCATATAAACTACCTTTTTCAGAATACCGATCTAATTTAGTCACTAAAAGAAATGGGTCATTGGTTTCCATTCTTGTTTGTCTAAACTCACTAAAGGCCGCACTACGCCCAAGCGTTCGATAGTAATCATAAACTGCGTCTTCAATTGATGAGTATTTTTTCACCCAAATAGTTTTATCACCACGTTTTTGTAATGCAGCAATTCGTGGTTCATTTTCATCAAAAGACCATACACCAAAAATATTGTATGCTTCACGGAAAAAACGAGAAGTAGCCCAAGAGCTTTCCATTGCCGCCTGTGCAATAGCAATACTTCTAGGGTGAGGTTTTAATGCCATTAACAATTCATTATCGCTTGTAGCTTTATATTCTAATTTCAACTCTGCGATTTTATCAGGATTATTACCTAATTGAATAGCGTCAGAAATTTCATGGTATTGTTTCATTAGATCAGCATATACAGAGTTAACCGCTGGAACTATAAGCTTTTTAAATCGCGCTTTTTTTTCCTGAACTGTCATCACTGGGAGCTTAGTGTCTTTGATCGAAAAGTAATAAAGTGCAATAGAAATTAGCAATAATGAAAACAATGCAATTAAGATCTTTAATTGAGTCGTGGTTAGTTTCAAGGAGGTACTCTTATAAATGAAATGCTGTTATTAAATTATAACTAAAATCAATCAGGGTCACAGGAATATTTTCACTCGATTGCGGCCTTGCTCTTTAGCTAAGTAAAGCGCTTTATCTGCTTGTAACAATAAAGTTTTAAGTGTTGTTGAGTGACTGCTTTTATCCGCAATTCCAAAGCTTACTGTACAAGTAAAGCTTTGCTCGCCCACAACAGGAATTTTATGCTGCTCAATCATTTCTCTCATACGTTCGGCAATGCTATTTGCTTCTTTAGCCGTTGTTTCAGGTAAAACGATGGCAAACTCTTCACCACCAATACGAGCAAATAAATCCTGCTTTCGACAAAGTTGATGAATAATCTTAGTGATTTCAATTAGGCATAAATCACCTGCCGCATGACCATACATGTCATTAATACGTTTAAAAAAATCAAAATCTAATAAAATCACCGTAAATGGTCGGTGATTATTATTAGACTGTTCCATCAAGGAATTACCTTGTTCAAAAAAGTAATGGCGATTAGCAATTTTAGTTAAAGAGTCTGTTGTTGCTTGAAGAGTTAACTTAGCCTCATTTTTTTCTAGCTGATTATTAAAGATAACAATGACTATGATCACTTCAATCATGTTCGTGATAATTACCGACTGGTAAAGTAAATTATTCATTTCATCAGTTAAAATAATCAGTGGCGCAGTATTTAAGGTATTTTCACAATAAACCATCAAAGTAATAGCAATAATACTCAAGATTATTTTTTCTGCTTTATCTTTAAATTCAAAAAGTAAAAAAGCACCGGTTGGCACTAAAAAGTAATAAAGGTGAAAACCAGATGCTTTAGTTACATAAAGATTAGTACAAATAAAAAGGTGTAACATCAATACAATAAAAAACCATATTTTGGCGCTTTTAACCGTATGGAAATGCATAAAGATAAAAGTGATGCCATAAGCAAACATAAAAAATGTATTTATCACTGCAACTAGTGGTTGATGTAAAACTAATAAATAATTAAGCGAATAGCCTGCCGAAATCAACATAGTGATTAAACTGATAATATTCATCAGCCTAATTTTAGTCATTGCCGAAAATTTTTGATGCTTCGTCCCTAAAGCAATTAATTTAGAAAAAAGTAGCATATCACTCCTAAATATAATGCTTATTTTAATTGTATAGCAGTATAAACCCTATAGGTTTATTGACCAATGGTTACTTAGTGCAAGGCTAAAGTGATATTGATAGTTAGAATAAACGTCATTGTTTAGCCTTTTTTCTTTTTCTTTGCATGAATAAACCCAACTTCCTTTTCAATTTTATACGAGGTTAATATCAACCTAACCTTTACTCTTCAAAAAATTCAGTAAGTTAAAGTAATCACTTCCTTTTTTGGTATCATCATGAGCTAAAACTCTGTATCGCCCATTGACGATGACCGTTGGTACTCCAGATATTTTATTTTTGGTCATTTCATTAATGTTTCTTATTATTTTCTTCATCTGTACAGAGGATTCTGTTGCTTTAAAAAAGGCTTCTACGTCTATATTTTTACTTTGCAAAAGTTGTTCTATCTCGCTTTTGTTCGGTAATTGTTTGTCCTTATGTTTTTGACGATAAAGGTCAAACAAATCATCAAAATATTGCATTTCACCTATGCTTTTCAAAGCATAAAATATTTTAGCATCCATTAACCAACGTTTAGAAAACGCCGCGGGTTTTCTTAACAAACTTACATCCTGCTCCTGAGCTAAATACCGTTGAATTACTGGTTCAAAGTTTTGACAATGGCCACAACCAAACCAAAAATATTGTAGGATAAAAGGTTCTTTTATATCTGCAGGTATATGTATTCCATCAACTTCTTCATAGTGCACACCTTCAATATATGCTTGACTAGCTATATTTTTTTTAGCTATGCCCTGCTTAGAAATCTCTTGCTTGGGAATAACAACGTCTTCTGATGGTGCTGTTTGCACCTCTTGCTTTACTGCATTATCACAACCCATTACGAATACGAGTAAGAACGCGATGCCGGAAAATTTAAAGTTCATTGCTTTTCCCTTTAATGAAAGTTTTTAACTTAATTATTATTTTTTCTTCAAGATAATGCTAAGACCATATAAAATCAACTTTCTTTCTTATTGTTTCGTCCGACTATCATTATGAGATTAAAGGAATTATTACTGTGTTTACATTAGAAGAATTACAACAAGCAAGCACCTTAGTACATCAAGTTTTTCAAGCAACACCCCAATATAATTGGCCACAGTTATGTGCTCAAACTAATTGTGATGTTTGGGTTAAGCATGAGAATCATACACCAACTACCGCCTTTAAAGTGCGTGGTGGCATTGTTTTAGTTGATGCATTGATGAAGTCGAGTAATCCACCTAAAGGACTAATTTCTGCCACTATTGGCAATCACGGTCAGAGTTTGGCCTTTGCAGGTAAGCGCGTTGGCTTACCTATAACCATAGTGGTTCCAGAAGGCAACAACGAAGATCAAAACAATGCAATCAAATCTCATGGCGCAAACCTCATTATTCACGGACATGATTTCGAAGCTGCCCGACAACATAGCTTAGCTCTGCAACAATCTTTAGGCTATCGTGCAGTTGCACCATTTGAACGTGAATTAGTATTAGGTGTTGCAACTTATGCCTTAGAGCTATTTTCAGCGGTGAATGATTTAGACACCATTTATGTTCCTATCGGTATGGGCTCTGGCATAGCTGCAGTGATAAAAACACGTGACTTACTTGGCTTAAAAACAAAAATTGTAGGTGTAGTTGCCGAAGGAGCACCAACTTTTGCTTTATCTTTTTCTGCAGGAAAAGTGGTCAGCACTGAACAAGCAAATACCATAGCTGACGGTGTTAAAACTCGTTCTCCTATGGAGGAAGCTTTTAAAATAATTAAACAGGGTGCTGAAAGGATTGTACAAATAAATGATACTGAAATAGCTCAAGCAATGTACCAATATTACCAAACAACCCACAATTTAGCTGAAGGTGCTGGTGCAATCACCCTAGCCGCTTTGAATAAAGAAAAGAAAAAAATGCAAAATAAAAAAGTCGCTATAGTGCTTACTGGTGGAAATATTGACTATCAGCGTTTCAGTCGATTGATAAATAATCTCAACTAATTTAAGTTTGATTTAAGTAAAGCTGACTATACTTTATAACTCATAGTTATTATCCGTTAATACATGCTCAATGTTTTAATCGATGCTAGGGGGGTTTATGGTTAAGCATAGTTCACTTTTGGTTATATTATTTTTACTTTCCTCGTGCGGAGGATCTTCAGACACTTCATCCCCACAACCCAGTGTTGAACCTCCCCCACCTCCCTCTAGCACCCCTACACAAACTGTTGGTGTTATCACTGGCTTCGGCAGTGTTTTTATTAATGGCATTAAGTATCAAACTTCTGCTACTAATATATCAACAGATGACAATAGCAATGCCGTTGAGACTGACTTGCAAGTGGGAATGGTAGTTTCACTGAACGGATCTATCAATAATGATGGTAAAACAGGTAATGCTAGTAGTATTCATTATGAAGAACAAATAAAGGGGCCATTAACGAGCATCGACTTAGCGGCAAATACATTAATCATACTAGGACAAACAATAATTTTTGATGAATTAACAAGTCTAGATAATGTTGTATTAGAGAATTTAATTCCGGGTGATTTTTTAGAAGTGAGTGGGTTCCTTAACTCAGATAACCAACTATACGCAACCAGAATAGAGCTTGAGAACAACACTGATGATTCGCAACTTAAAATACAGGGCATAATTGCAATGCTCAATAGTGAAACAAAAACTTTTTCTTTAGGCGATATATCAATTGATTACAGTACAGCTGTATTTGAAGGAAATAATTTTAATGACCTTGCTGATGGAGAATTAGTGCGGGTTAAAGGAGTTGCTTTTGCACTTGTAGATAATATTTTTACCATCAGTCACATCAAAATAATAAGTACAAATGATCAACATGATGATGGTGATAAACGCCACTTAGAAGGGATCATTACTAGTTTTACCTCAAGTGAAAACTTCATTGTTAATGGCCTTCAAATAATGACTACAAGTGATACAAGATACGAGTATGGCACTATTGATTCATTATCACTAAATGTTCGCGTTAAAATTAAAGGAACATATGATGACCAAGGCCGTATAGTTGCCAATGAAATACGTATTCATCAACGAACACAGCTAAAATTAGAAGGTTTAGTGCAAGTAATAGATCTCGATTCAAATACAATTACCGTGCTTGATGTTGTTTTCGAAGTGAGTGCTCAAACTAAAATGAAGGATGAATCCGACGTCGGTGAAAGGTTTTTTGATATTACTGATTTAGTTATTGGTGACTTTGTTGAAATAAAAGGTTTTGTCAATAACAACTCACAGAACATTGCAACAAAATTGAAACGTGAAAATGTAGATTTCGATAAGGCAATAGAGTTAAAAGGTTTAGTTACAGAAATCACCGACTTTACTTTTGTCATTATTGGAATATCTGTTCATACATCTGAAACAACAAAGTTTGAAGGCGTTCATGGTGAAGATATTGATCAAGTTGGTTTTTTTGAACAATTAGAAGAAGGGATGTTTATTGAAACAAAAGGCCATGTTATTGATGATGTGTTTACCGCAAAAAAAATTGAAATAAAACACAGTACTGATAGTGATGACAATGAACGAACAGAGTTTAGAGGTATTATCGATGTTGTACTCCCTGATACGTTAGTAGTATCAGGGCATCTCGTTGAGTTTACGTTGGAAAGTGATTTTGAGTTTAATGATGAAAATATTACTGCAGAACAGTTTTGGCAATGGATTAAAATAGGCGACCAGATAAAGGTTAAAGGAGTAATCAATGATGAAGGTACAATTACTGCACAATCAATTGAATTAGAAGTTAAGCATCAGCAGGGTGTTGCAAAAATATCACTTTGGGGTGTACCAAGCTATGCAGATAATACTTTATCAGTCGAGAGTCATACCGTTGAATTTACGGAGAAAACAAAGTTTAAAGGTGAGCATGGTAATATATCATTTATCGAGTTCATTGATTTAATATTACAATGGCCAGGAATTGAAGTGAAAGGGATCTTACGTAATGATGTTATTTTTGCAGACAAAATCACCCTCACAGATAATGGCGATGAATTTGGCAACATTAAGCTTGAGTCATTTATTGAAGCTACTATTGATAATGGTGTGGTCATTGCTGGCCATAGTGCAATCTATACTGATGAAACAACCTTTAAAATTGATGATGAAGTAGATATGACTGAGTTTGTTTCTCAAGTTGATGATAACTCAGAAGTTGAGCTGAAAGGAGAATTGATCATCTCAACTAATAGTGATGACACAATAAACGAAACAATCTTAATTAAAGAAATTGAAATAGAGTAATATCAAATCACAAAAAACATTCGACCTGGTCGTGAACTTTTGGCTTTAATGTATATGAACAACCTAAGCAAGGGTCTTACAATGACGTAGTAACGTAAGTAGGTAACTAATGGCGTAGTTTGCAGATGCACTGTGACATAGAATATGAATGGAGCAAGCAGGAACGCCAGTCCTATTCTTTTAGCAATATTTCATCTATGAAAGCAAAAAACCCGTAGCATAAACTACGGGTTTTTCTTAATAGGAGCCTAGCAATGACCTACTCTCACATGGGAACTCCCACACTACCATCGGCGCAACTGCGTTTCACTTCTGAGTTCGGAATGGGATCAGGTGGTACCACAGTGCTATTGTCGCTAGACAAAAGCTTTAATATCAAAGATATAGTTGATTATCTACTATTAAAATAGCGAATCAATTAGATTCTGAGATTAAAAAGCCCGACTCTTTGAATCGGGCTTTTCTGAATAGAAGCTTAGCAATGACCTACTCTCACATGGGAACTCCCACACTACCATCGGCGCAACTGCGTTTCACTTCTGAGTTCGGAATGGGATCAGGTGGGGCCACAGCGCTATTGT
>Ga0209396_1000269_pt1 | contig 64288 bp, 50 predicted proteins | sample GOMGulsemesocosm_6_FD_184638 | JGI IMG/M metagenome (GOLD analysis project Ga0209396, IMG submission 184638) | Methane-oxidizing microbial communities from mesocosms in the Gulf of Mexico - GOM8C Gulf of Mexico (SPAdes) (version 2) | ecosystem: Environmental > Aquatic > Marine > Cold seeps... | reverse complement strand
TTTTTTGTCCATTAATTAGGGCGTTAGGTTTTTATCAGAATATGGAGTACAAATGAAAAATATATCGATTAGCATTGCTTTTTCGTCAATGGTTTTGTTTTCTTGTGGTGGTTCTGAAGGGGACGTTGTTACTGAAACGTCAGAAAATGATTTTACAGCAAATTTATCGAATACTTCTTGGGAAAAAGAATGTTTTCCTTACAATGCATTATCCACTGACGACTCAACAGTTTTATGGTACATCAACATTAGCGTAAGTATAAGTTCTACGTTGAAATCTACTTATAAAACAGAGTTTTTCCGTCCAACTGATACTGCATGTGAATCAATGATGTTTGATACTATTGATGTCTCGATATTTGAAATTACAGATAAAGTTATAAGTGAAGAAAGTATTGAAGCCTACGGCCTAAATAAGACTTTTGTTTATAATTCAGATAATGTCGATTCCCCTCCGAGTTACACTTTAATTTATATTGATAGTGAAAAATTATATTTTGGTCAAAAGTCTGGTTCAAATCTTGGAGAAACTCCTGAAACAAGGCATTCTTCTATCTCTCTTGATGATTATTTCTCCAAATTATAAACTAAAAATCTAGCAAGGCGTCTAAACGAACAAATAACAGCTGGCTGTTGTTAATGTTTCGCAAACTTTAGCCAGCTATTACTTGCCGTATTATTTGCTGTATAATGTGGCGTTAGTTTTTTTAGGAGGATTAGTGTTTTATAAAATATTGGGGTGGATATCTATCTTGGTATCCGTGCTGGTACTTGCCCCCAGTGTTGTACCTGGAGCAATGTCGATACTTGCATCATATGTAGCACTATTAGCATTACTTTCATCAATATTTACAATTCAATCAGGCAATATTTTCTATTTTAAAACGACTGCCATTATTTCTGCTATTGGTATTTTTATTGTTAATGATGGACTTCGACTATACGGGGCATTGCCACAAATCCCATGGTCGTATAGGCTAATTGCTTATGGTGTTTTTATCCTTATTTGCGTGCTAGTTAGTTTTTTCGCCAAAAAACATATTGGTGTAATCAAAAACTAACAAGGCACTAAAACAAAAAAAGCAGTTGGTTTTTACTTCATCATCTCTTATTTTAAGCAACTATTTTTTGCCTCTTCGTGAGGTGTTAGTCGTCAGTTAAGCGCTAACCTATATCTAAGGAGAATCAAGTGGATATAACTAACATCATTACTTTCATTGCGGTGGCTACTTTGCTGGTAGTTTCGCCTGGCCCAAACGGCTTCCTCATAACCAAAACTGTTCCTTTGTCAGGGAAAAAAGCAGGATTCGCTAATATTTGGGGCTTCGTTGCTGCTTTTTACGTGCATGGCACGTTATCTATATTTGGTATTTCAATACTTCTCGTTCAATCTGCTCAAGCATTCTTTATTTTCAAAATACTAGGTGCAACTTATTTAATCTGGATTGGTATAAAAGCACTGATTAGTGCTTTTAAAGTTAACAACATAAAATTACCAGACTCAGCCAAGAAAAAGATTAAAACCGTTTCGATGCGTAAAGCATTTTGGGAGGGGTTCTTAACAAATGTGCTCAACCCCAAAGTATCAATGTTCTATTTAGCGGCCTTCCCACAATTTGTATCTATCAATGAGGGGGCAATGAATGCATATGCGTTAGTAACTGCACACTCTGTGGTTAATTTTGTGTGGTTTTCCGTAATGGTATTTATGCTGTCGCGTATCAAAAATACGACAAACAATGTTCGCTTTAAAAAGTGGCTAAACTCCATAACTGGCGTTGTATTTATTGCTTTTGGCTCTAAATTGGCATTAATGAAAAACGGCTAACAAGAACATTAAACGAAAAATTTACAGTTGGCTTTTTTCGTTCTTCAAAAATCTTAGCCAACGATAATTTTCCGCTTATGTAAGCGTTATATAACCTAAGGAAAGTATGTGAAAATCACAAGCAGTAGAATAAAACTCCAACCTCTAGATAGATCTGACTGGGAGTTATTTAAAGAGTTGAACCAGTGCCCAAAAATCATGGAACATGTCTATGATCGTTTACCATTGGCTCAAATCAAATCTGTTTTTGAAAATCGCATTATACCTACAACTGAAAAAAGTGATGGCTGGTGCTTTAGCATTAGTGACGCCTCTACAGGTGAAAAGCTAGGAAATATTGGCTTAAAACTTACAGATATTAATGAAAAAGTAGCTGAAATCGGTTTTATGTTAAAAGAAGAAGCACAAGGGAAAGGGTATGCTACCGAGGCGTTAAACCTTGCTAAAGAGTATGCTTTTCAGACATTAAAATTAGATAAAATTGCAGCAATCTGCTCAACTGAAAATTCAGGTTCATATAAACTACTTGAAAAAATAGGCTTTTCTCGCGAAAGCTTGTTACCTAAAAACACATCTATAAACGGTAAATTAGTTGATGATTACGTTTATGGCCTGAGTAACTCGGTTATTTTACTAGGCAATTAAAAAGCGGACACCTAACAGTTGGCTCGGTTTCGCTTCGCTGCACATTTTAGCCAACTATTATTTAGCCGTTTATGGCGGCGTTAGCTGTAGAGGAGGTTTGAAATGAGTTGCTACATTATTTACCATTACAATATTCTTGATAAAGAAAGAATCGAGCTGTTAGGACCTCTATCACTGCCAATAGTTGAAAAATTTGGTGGTGAACTAGTCATTGCCAACTATACAGACTTTTTAGAAGGTTCTTCTCCATATTCCCACATGGTTGTTTACAAGTTTAAAAGTAAAGAGCTAGCAAAAACCTTTTATGAATCCGAAGAAAGTCGGGAGTTATCTAAGCTAAGAAAAGAAGTTACGGAAGGTTTTGTCGTTTTAATGCCGCAATACGAGATCCCTAAATAAAACATCCCGTGACCAATAATGATTCACAGCTAACAAGCAAATTAGTCAGGACTGAAAACAACAGACTGTTCGCTCCGCTCCATTTTAAGCAACTCTTTCTAGCCTCTTAACGAGGCGTTACGCTTCAGTATTCCCCACAATTAGTAGATACCTCCTATAGTTAATTCGTACCCATTTATTTAGGAGAATAAAATGAGTTTAGCTGACATAGTACAACGTGGCTGGGATGCAGTTGGGGCTGGCGATTTTGATGCTTTAGTTACTTATTACGTAGAGGGTATGACATTCATCATGCCGGGGCAGACTGACATTTTGGAAGGTCGAAAGGAGTTTCGAACTGCGTTGGATAACCTTGGGGAAAGCCTCCCACAAGGTTTTGAGATTACTGGGAACCGGCAAATTGAAGGAGAAGGCGAGGTTGTCTCGATCGTTGAATGGAAATCGGATAAAATTGTATCATCGCAGTTGTCAGTCCTGTTTAAGTTTGAGGATAGTAAAATTTATGAGGAACGTTGGTTTGTAGACACAGAACAATGGAAAAGCGCTTTTAAGTAGTAAAGAAACATAACAAAGCCATTAAGAACGGATACATAAAAGCTTGTTGTACACGTACCTCGCAAATTATAGCAAGCTTTAATTTAGCCGCTTATCGCGGTGCTATCGGTACAAAATCTTTTCCAAGCTGTGCAAGTAGCTTTAATCAAATTTATAAGGGCACTCACTTAAAATTCCTTAACAATGTTAAGTGAGTGCTTTCTTAATTCCCTTCAACAACTTACACAACTCCAGCAGCATATACATACGCTGTTCTTGAGTACTTGAAAGAAAACAACTCTTGACAAGAGACCGTGGGTCTCTTAATATTTACTTAAGAGACTGGTAGGCACTTAAGTGGTGTGTATGAATTGGCAGCGAGCAAGAACAGACGAAAAGAAAAATGAGCGAAAAGAAGCTATTTATCAGGCCGCTTTTACGCTATTTAAAAAAAAGGGTTACGACAAAGTAAGTTTTAATGGCATTGCCGTAGAGGCGGGTTTTACTAAGTCCAACATGTATCGCTACTTTAGTTCAAAAGACGATATATTTTTAAATGTTTTTGCTGACTTATTTAAGAAATGGGTTGAAGAATATAGCAAACAATTAAAAACACTCAAACAAGATATCGAGATAAAAACCTTTGCATATACTTGGTTGAACTCACTGTTATCTCAACCAAAACTGTTGGACTTAATGCCGATTCTTTTTGTTTCTCTTGAAAGAAATAGTTCATTTGAACAACTGCTTGAGTTCAAACGCTTAGCGATGAATTTACTCTACAGTATTACTCTTGATATCAGCAGAATATATCCAGACATCGCAGGCGAAAAAGCATTTAAGTTTTTAACATTAAGTTATGCGGCAACCGCCAATTATTGGGCGGCAACTATGCAAAGCGAAGCGCTAAAAAAAATCTATCAACTCGATGAGTTTAAAGCATTAAAACCAGATTTTGAAAAAGATTTAACGACATCAATCGAAATAATTATCCAAGGTCTAAAGGCAAGTAAACCGACAGATAACAGCAATTATGTTAGCTAACTATAATTCGGTTAGCTTGCAGTATTTAATTAATTACAAGGTAAAAATTATGGCTCATCACGCAGAAAACACGATCAAAGTTAATGTCCCAGCAGAAAAAATTTGGCAAATATTAGAGGATTTTAGTAGTGTCGAAAAATTTGCTACCACAATAAAATCTTCGCCAATCATTGATGAGATTAGTTCAGGGTTAGGCGCAAAAAGATTGTGTACATTTAATGATGGCTCAAGCTTAGTGGAAGAAATTATTGAATACCAAGAAGGGCAAGGTTTTAAAATGGTACTTTCTGAATATTCACTGCCATTAAAGAGTATGTTTGCTGAAATGAAAGTAACAGCAATTGATGAAAAAAGTAGCGAAATCTATATGGCAGCTGATTTTGTTGTTAAAGCTGGGCCGCTAGGATGGTTGATGGGACAATTAATAATGCGACCTGTAATGAAAGGTGTATTTAAAAAGCTGATGACTGGTTTGGCATACCATAGCGTTACGGGTAAAGCTGTCACTGAAAAATTACCGCCAAATGAAGAATTGGCTAAAACCATTTTCGTTTAATTTATTATGTAGATCTAAGGATTAGATCTCCAATACATTAATAAAGGAATAGGGCTGGTATAAATTAAAGACAGTATCGTTTATTGTTTCTCTCATCGTTATATTGTCGTGGTGGCGACGACACCCCAAAAAAATAGTGAGACTGCCGCTACTTTTCTTTTCTCCCTTTGGAGTCGCTGTATCTACAACACCTTACATTCAATCCACTATTTAAATTAAATGAAAGTGCATTTCGGCCTTTAGGCAGTCAAGTTTCTGTAGGCTGTTAACGAGGAGAAGTAATAGTCGTAGCTGTAAAGTCAGACTATCTAAACATAGTGAAATCGTTTATTATTCCTTTTTTATAAATACTGACGGAGTGTGTATTAAAAATAATTTATTTCTCTATTATTAGTTATTTGTCGCAGAGACTGTCGCTCTATCCAAACAAGAATTTGTTCAATCTACAGCTGTTTTGTTAATAGAATATATCAGTATAAGATCTAATCTCACTTTATTGTTCAGCAGCATTAGATTTTGGACTTTATGCAGCAATATGAAAAATTTAACCTCATATCTTCTCTTTATTGTAAGAATATATTTATTCTTATATGAGTCTAATTAACTGTTAACTAGGATAAACCGCAGTGTTTTTTGACTTTAATTAAGGTTAAAATTTTCCAAAGCCTTTACTATTAGCTAATCAGCTTACTCTTCAACTATTTTGATTATCATAATGAATGTTTTTATATTCAATTACGCTTTGGATGATGTTTGCAAATGTTGGAATTAATTATTCTTAATAAAACAATTTAAATAAATAATTGTTTACTTTTTATGTTTTAGTGGTATTTTATTACACGAGACATTATAGAATAAATCAAACATGAAAAATTAAAATAAATGCTCTGGGATAATATAATGAAAAATATGAAAAAAAATACATTTAAGCAGTCGCTGCTTGCTATCGCTGTTGGCGCTAGTTTGTCGGTTGCTATGGTAAGCTCTGCCTACGCCCAACAAGGTGGTGCTATTAAAGGCCAACTTACGTCAACGGCAAATAATATCGCTATTGCGGGTGTAACGGTTACTGCAACTAGTGAAGTTATGCCAAAAGCGCGTACTGTCATTACGAAAGCCGATGGTAGTTATAAGTTACCATTGTTATTACCAGGTAAATACGTTCTTACCTTTACTTCAGCGGATGGTTCTGTACAAAAAACAGCGGTTGAAGTATTACTAGATCAAACATCTAAAGTAAACTTTGCTTTAGAATCACAATCTAGTGATATTGAAGTCATAAGAGTAACATCAAGTGGTGTGATTCTTCCTGAAGGTGACTCGTCGTTGACCAGCTCAGTGGGTACAAAAGTTGTCGAAGGTGTTCCTATTGGTCAAGACTATCGTGATTTAATGAAACTTATCCCAGGCGTACAATATTCTGAAAGTACCGTGATGGGTCCAAGTGCTGGTGGTTCAGGGCGTGATAATAAATACGGTTTTGATGGTGTTGATGTATCTTTACCTATGTTTGGTAACTTAGCTTCTGAACCATCAACTCATGATGTACAAAGTGTTTCAATGGATAGAGGTGGTGCAAAAGCCATCGGCTTTAACCGCTCAGGTGGTATGAGCATCAATACTGTTTCAAAGTCAGGTACCAATGAGTTTCACGGAAGCTTAGAATACAAGTTACAAAATAAAAACTTTGTCGCTGATATTGTTGATGAAGAAGAAAGTAATTTTGATGAAGATAAAACGTGGTTAATAGCAAGTTTAAGTGGTCCTATTATTAAAGACGAATTGTTCTTTTATGGTTCGTATTATCAACCAGAAATAGCCCGAGATAATAAAGAAACGTCTTATGGCGATGTTAAAAATTATAAAAGTGTCCGTAAAGAATCTTATGGAAAGTTGACCTATGCACCAACCGAAGATTTATTGTTTAATGCAAGTTTACGTGATTCTGAAAAAGTATTAAAAGGGGCTTCTGTTGGTGACTTTTCTGCAGATAGTACTTCTGAAGGTGTTATAACCACACAAAATATTATTACCTTTGATGGCTCTTATATAATTGATGATTTAACCACCCTTGAATTTTCATATAGTCGATTTGAGAGTGATAGTGCTGGTGGTCCAGATACAACATTGCCTGATGTGATTCCTGCGTTAGGTGCTTCTTTAAATTTATCTTCTTTAGATCAGTTGGGTTATTTTGGTGTGCCAAGTTTAAGAGAAGATATTGAAGGTTTTGATAATGATGCAGCACAAGCTTTAATTAATCAATATGGTTATACCAATGATGCTGGACAACTTGCTGGTGGCGGTGGTGTAGGTGCTGCTTCAACCATTAATAATCAGGATTTTACTCGTGAAAGTTTTGAAATATCGTTAGATCATGAATTGGAACTAGGTGACGCAGTGCATTACCTTCATTTTGGTTTCCAATGGAAAGAAGGTACTGAAGAACTAAGCCGTTTATCTAACGGTTGGGGTAGTATCGGCTTTATTGGTGGATTAGCTGTAGAAGACTTTGAAAGTGATGTACCGGTTTATTATGGAACCACAACTCAACAAATGAGTTTGCTCGATGAGAGTGGCGCAACGGTTGCGCCGATAGTCTCAAGAACAGAAAGTTTTAACATCGAAATTAACGACACGATTGAATGGGAAGATTTTACTTTTAATATTGGTGTTGTAGTAAGTAAAGATGTGCTGTATGGACAAGGACTAAAGTCTAACTCGTCTAATATATCAGGTTATGAACTTGCGCCAGGGCATGAATATAAAATGCATACTGTTGATTGGAAAGATTTGATCCAGCCGCGCTTAGGTGTTACTTGGACTTATGAAGGTGATGATACTATTTTTGCTAACTATGCCTCTTATAATCCTGAAGCCACCTCTTTAGCTCGTGCAGCTTCTTGGGCGCGTAATACGCAAAAAACGGTTAATGTGTATTTTGACCAAAATGGTGATTATATAGGAAATAAAGAAGCGGCAGGTTCGTCAGGCAAATTTTTCCAAGAGGGTATGAAACCTCGTGTCATTGACGAATTCACTATAGGTACAACTAAATCTGTTACAGATGAGTTATTTGTACGTGCTCATGCGCGTTATCGTGAAGGTGACCATTTTTGGGAAGATACTTGGAATGGTTCACGTGGCTACGGTAAGTACGAATCACCTTTTGGTGGTGTGCCTGATGATATTGCCGCGAAAGGCGATTACATTCCAGAGCTACAATCTTATCGTGATGAAGTCGGTGGTTCATCTTATGTTATTGCCGAGTTAGACGGTGGTTATACTAAATATTATGAGTTAAATTTCGAAGCTACTTACCAAACCGAAAGATATTACTTAAGTGCTTCATATGCTTGGAGCCACTATTACGGTAACTTTGATCAAGATAATGTTAGTGGCAACAACGATGGTAACTTATTTATTGGTTCTTCTAACTTAGCTGATGGTAAAGGTCGTCAGTTATGGGATGGTAAAAACGGTAAATTACTAGGTGATAAGCCACATGTATTTAAAGCCTACGGTTACTACACTACAGATTGGGAAGCTAACATAGGCGCTTACTTGTTATACCAATCAGGTGATGTATGGGAAAAATGGGATGGTACTGCTTATGGCTATTCAAGTTCAACCATTCGTTATGCTGAACATGCCGGTAGTCGTCGTAGCCCAAGTCATTGGCAACTTGACTTGAACTATACCCAAGACTTCCATATTAATGAGACGTATGTAGTGAATTTCCGTGCTGACTTGTTTAATGTTTTTGATAAACAAACAGGTTATAGAATGGACCCGTATGCTTCATCAGATACTTTTGGAGAAGCTCGTTCACATTACAATCCTCGTCGTTTGCAGTTATCGGCTAGAATTGCATTTTAATTGTTCTAGGTCTGTTGAATGGTAAATATCAGCAGACCTACTATTGAATGACTAACAAGCTATTAAAAGTCACCGCCTAAAAGCGGTGACTTTTTGTTAAAAATAAAGATGAAAACTATTTACCATAATATTCAGTAATTAACACAGAATATTATGGTAAGTATAATCTATCGAGTTTAAGTGGTAGCTTATTAAATGATATCAAAATTAAAAATTATTGAGTGCCAATCTTATGTTTAATCATTCCTCTGGGTTCTTTAAAGTCGCTGTTAGGCATAAGATTAATCTAATAGTGGCTATTGCTACATCAGTTTTTTTAAGTAACTGTTCAACGATTCCCGTAGAATATATACAGTCGCAGAATTCTAGTGAACGTATAAAATTTCTAGTGATGCACTATACCGCAATAGATTACCAACGTTCAGTAGATGCCTTAGTCAAAGGCAATGTCAGTTCACATTATTTGATCCCTGAGTCTAATGATGTTTCATATCCAGAAGATGAACTTAAAATTTTACAGTTAGTTAAAGAAAGTAGTCGCGCTTGGCATGCTGGTCATAGTTATTGGCAAGGTAGGCATGATGTTAATGATCAGTCTATTGGCATTGAAATAGTCAATGTTCCTGAGTGTAAAAGTGCCAAAAAAGACAATGATTTACATAAAGAGAGACAAGATAAATTTGCACAGCAACTTTGTCTTTATCCTGATTATGACCCTAAGCAAATTGAATTATTAATTGAGCTCTCTCAAGATATTCTGAAACGAAATCCTGATATATCACCAACGCAAGTGATTGGACATTCTGATATTGCGCCAGCAAGAAAAAACGATCCAGGTCCAAGGTTTCCATGGTTTCAATTATACCAAGCGGGAATTGGCGCTTGGTACGATAACCAAACGGTAGAAAAGTATTGGAATCTATTTCTAAATAAGCAAATGCCAAATACTGGTTTATTACAGACAGCTTTACGTACTTATGGCTATGGTATCGATGAAACTGGTCAGCTAAATTCAGACACTAACAATACGTGGTCTGCTTTTCAAATGCATTTTTTGCCTTGGCAAGTTACGGGGCTTAGTGATGAAAAGTCAGCGGCTATTCTTTTTTCTTTATTGGAAAAGTACTTTCCCAAGAAGTTGGCAAAACTTTTAACCCGTTATGAAAAAGAATTATCAACAACTAAAGCTCCTGTTGTTTTAGCTAAAAAAGGACAAGTGGATGATATCTTTCCGCAGCTAAACCGTAGCACCCGCGCCTTAGTGAATGACCGAGCCATTTTTAAAAGCTACCAAGGTAAGGGGGAAATTCTTATTGATAATAATGATGCAGCCTCTGCAGATATTTATATCAATGGGCAAAAATTAAATATAACCAACCCTTTAGAGCCACATACGAGTTATCGTTATCCTTTGAGTAAACGTACTAAAACGGGGGATAATACCTTACGAGTTGAAAATGTTTTACCTGAAGGAACAAGTCTTAATGTTTCTATTTTATACCCGGAACTATCAGATAAAAGCAGCCTGTTTAAAAAGCGCTTTGCAAAAGTTGATCAACAAATAAACCAAGATATAGAAGATGGTTTTCCAGGCGCTGTCTTAATGGTGATAAAAGACGGTGATATTATAAAGCACAATGCATACGGTTATGCGCGAAAGTTTGCAGATGGCGGAGAGGCATTAACATCTCCAACTAAAATGACAGTAGATACCATGTTCGATATCGCCTCCAATACTAAAATGTTTGCTACTAACTTAGCGGTGATGAAATTAGTAAGCGAAGGTAAACTTGATGTCAGTAAACGTCTTGCAGAGTATTTACCTCAGTATCGCGGCGAAGGCAGAGAAATACGCCTAGTCAAAGATATTTTAACCCATAATGCCGGTTACTCGCCTCACGTGAGGTTTTATACTCGAGATAACGATTTAGGTGAGCAGTTTTATTCACAAAACCGAGAAAAAACTGAGCAATTACTTTTAACAAAAGTACCGTTTGAAGTAGGGCGTCTTCAAAAACGCATGTACAGCGATACCGACTATATGTTGTTAGGGCTGCTCATTGAACGTATCACCGGTATGAGTTTAGATAGCTATGTTGAACATGAAATTTATTATCCACTCAATTTAAAGCAAACTATCTATAATCCACTACAAAAAGGTTTTTCTAAAAATCAATTTGCAGCAACTGAAATTCAGGGAAATACTCGTGGTGGTCGTCTTGATTTTGATAATGTAAGACAATACGTTTTACAAGGTGAAGTGCATGATGAAAAGGCCTTTCATTCACTTGCAGGTGTGGCAGGTCATGCTGGATTATTTTCTACGGCAAAAGAATTAGGTATTTTGGCGCAAGCAATGTTAAATCGCGGCGGTTACGGCAAGGTACATTTATTTGAACAAAGTGTCGTTGATCAATTTATTAAGCCTGATGATGGTGATGGTAGTTATGGACTCGGCTGGCGACGAGCGAATAATGGCTCAATGAAGTGGCATTTTGGCCCTTATGCAAGCCCATCGGCTTTTGGCCATACGGGTTGGACGGGCACGGTGACGGTTATCGATCCTGAACATGACTTAGTTATTGTTTTATTAACCAATGCCAGACACAGCAAGATTGAAGGCTCAGATAAAGACTATCAGTTCCTTGGTAAGTCTTTTGAAACAGGTAAATACGGCAGTATTGTTTCTTTGGTCTATGAAGCTATTCTCGATCAATAGTAGACTTATTATGGAGCTAAAGTTAATAATCTATAGCGGTTTAATTTGAAGATGGCCGTTACAAGACAAATGAATCAGTCATATTCAAGGTTCATCTTTTTCTTCATTGATATAACAATTGTAGAATGCCTGATAATTTAATTAAAAAAATCATCGGGCAGGGAACTTTAATGTAAATAGGTACTCATACTATATGAGAGGCTTATATTTCCCTTAGTGTTTCATGTTTTTATAATGCGTTTACTTGATTTCAGGTAAACGTTTTTTTTTGCCTGTTTATTTTCGTTTTAAGTTAACCTAACTAACGTTATTCCTATTTTTCCAATCGCATGTCTAAGTGTGGGATACCATCTTCCAAATAAATCTCAGAGATAGCTTTGAAAGTATATTTATTATAAAAAGCGACAAGGTACTCTTGTGCTCCAATATCTATGTCTTTGTTTGGCCATAATTGTTGGCAATAATCTAAAGTTGTTGATAATAGCTTTTGTCCAGTGCCATTGCCGCGTTGTGATTTTTCAATGGCGACACGCCCAAAGCTGACATTTTTATAAGATATTCCAGGGCTGAGTAGACGAGAATAAGCAACGAGTTGTCCATTTTGATAACCCAATAGATGATATACACCTATCGCGCGATCTTTATTATCAAGCTCAGGATAAGCACAGCTTTGTTCTACTACAAAAATATCAACTCTAAGTTTTAGCAACTCATATAGTTGTCCTGTTGTTAGTTCAGCAAAGGTTTTGCACAGCCAATTCACTTTAGTTCTCATTATTTAAAATAAAACAGATCTGAATTTTAACCTGAAGACTATGAATAGCGTTAGCGTTTATTAGAATCGCCAGTAGTGTAAAAATCGTCAACGTTATTTAATGTAAACTGATTAGCATGATCGTATTAAATTTAATCATTCGCATGTTCAAAAATATCCTTAACATTTATGGTTACGATTATTTTCTTAAATATGAATTACTGTTTAATACACTTGTGGAACAACAAAGGCGCTACTAAGTAAGGGGGTACTGATAGTAGCGTATGTTAGCAAATTTTCTTGGTGTAACTCCAAACCATGATTTAAAAGCACGATGAAAAGCACTTGGCTCTGAGTAGCCTAAATGTTCTGCTAAAGATTCAATGTCAATTTTGTCTCTTAATAATAAATTCACTGATTGTTCTTTTAATACCTCTTCTTTGAGTTGACGAAAACTGGTGCCATGTGCAAATAAATTCCGTTGTAAGGTACGTTTATGTAAACCTAGAGACGACTCCACATGCTCAATACTTGCTTGACAAAAACCACCATTTTCAATTGAAACTTTTACTGAGTTTATTAGCACTATACCCGCATTTTTATCTCGTAATAATTCTTTAGCATAAGCAAGGTTAATTTGATAAAGCTTGTTATCACACCCCAACAAAGGGCTATCAAATTCCTTTGTAGAAAAGCTTATGGCAAGGTTACTGTCTCGGTTACTCACGTTACAATCGAGGTGTTTAGCGAGTAATCTGGCGTTCAGGCTTGGTGGTAGATAAAGATGTTTTACCTCAACAGCATTATTTGAAATAGCTTTGATAATAGCGATAGTACCTATGGCAACGGCTAATATTTGATGTATATTGGCGGGCACACTACTAGGCAAGGGGATATATTCACAGTTGATCACTTTATCTTCCCCATATTGTCTCTCATCAATATGGTAGCTGCCACTCTCACTGATCAACGATTGAAAGCATGCGATATTATTAAGCGCTGTACGAACGCGGGGACTATGCCAAATAACAGGGGCCAAAACACCAATAGCGCGATAATCTTGAGTAGAACCGACTTTGAGTCCCAATAAAGGATCTTGTGCTAATTCATCGGCGCGGTGCCACATTTTTCTAGCGGAATTAACTTCTAAACGGCAGCCTGCAATGATCCGTTCATTTTTAATACCTTCAATATCTTTGACAATTTGTGAAGTGTCTAAGTCAAGATTTGCAAAAGAACGTATGAGAGCGTTAATCCAGTCAGCTTCTATATAGTGATGTTTCATAGTGTTGTTACTTACAACGTAAAATGTACAAAGTACAAAATACGAGACTATTTCAATAGATTTATGTCGTATTCTGTCAATTTATTGTGGTTTGTGTCAATGACCTCTGCATTAAATAAGGCGATACTAAAAATACTAGAAACTAATATTTTATGAGATTGAGCGATGAATGATTACAATATAAACGGGTTGGCTATCCCGCTGTTTATGGCATTCATGGCCATTGAGTACCTCATTTTAAAACTTAAGGGAAGGAACCTACATCGCTACAACGACAGTGTCGCTAGTCTTTCTATGGGCTTATGTTTATTGACTTCAGATGCGCTGTTGAAGGCTTACACTTTCGCTGTATTCATTTATTTATGGGAACATCATCGTTTATTCGAATTTAGTAGCCAAGCCTATATGACTTGGATCCTCTTTTTCTTTGCGGTGGATCTTTGTTATTACGGTTTTCATCGAATAGCACATGAAATAAACCTACTGTGGGGTGCTCATGTAGGTCATCATCAAAGTGAAGAATATAACTTAACAACCGCATTAAGACAAAGTGCATTTCAATATGGTTTTTCTTGGTTGTTTTATTTACCGTTAGCCGTCTTGGGGTGCCCACCACAAGTATTTTTAATTTTATTTATTCTATTGAAGCTATATCAATTTTGGTTGCATACCCAATCGATTCAATCTATTCCTCTTATTGAAGGTATATTATCGACTCCTTCGAGCCACCGCGTACACCATGCCAAGAATCCGATCTATATTGATCGCAACTATGGCGGTACTTTAGTGATATGGGATCGGCTATTTTCGACTTGGCAAGCAGAATTAGTGAATGAACCTTGTCATTATGGAACCACTTTGCCACTCAATACATTAAATCCAGTCAAGGCAAATTTTCAACATTGGCGAATGTTGGCCAAAGACAGCTTAAATACTCGCTTATGGCGAGATAAAATTGGCTTGTGGTTTAAACCAACGGGCTGGCGTCCACAAGATTGTAAGAAAAAAAGTACAACACCCAGTGAATTACAAAAAACAGGTTGTAAGGCCCGTGAAAAATATGATCCACAAACAACAAAGAGCATAAAATTTTATTGTGGAGTTTCTTTTTTATGTATCGTTTTGGTTGCGATAATGTTCATTTTTCAGGCGCCAAGTTTATCTGCAATCACGTTAGTTTTAGGTACTATAATCATTGTTTTTAGTTTGGTAGTGGTCAATGATTTTCTTGAGGGGAAAAAAAGATTTTTTTGGCTTGAATTAGTACGTTTACCTGCCATGCTTTGGTTGGCCAATGTATTATGGTTTAGCTCTTCTACTACACGTATAATAGATACCATAGTGATCGATAAACCTCCTGCAGAAGTCTTAGCATATGCTAGTTCCCCCGGATTATGGTCACAATGGCACCCGCAGTCTTCAACAATCGTGGCAAGTTCTCAGCGCCCATTCACCAAAGGGGAAACTTTTGATGAACAAATTGAAACTCCCCTTGGTCAAAATCACCTACACTGGCAGGTAATACAAAATACCAGCGAAAGTTGGATAGCTCACGCCCAAAATACAACGAATGGCGCGAAGATTAAACTGCAGTATCGAGTACATAATATGGATAGTCGCATAGCCGTAGATAAAACCGTGTTTGAAAGAACATTAGATTATACCTTGCCCAATGTTGCTTTGGTGGCAATAAATGCACTGTATTTTAAGTCTAAAGTGGAGAAAAAATCAGAAGATGCTCTGCAGCGCTTGCAAACAGCAATGATGAAAATACCTGCTACTTAACTCAGATTACTTAATAAGTATAATTGCTTTATATAACGGTGATGCTACTTTGTTAGTCTGGATATGAATGTAAAATACATTTATCGCGACCAGATCTTTTTGCCTGATATAAAGCCTTGTCTGCTCTTAATAATAAATCTGAAATAGCACTGTCTTTTTCACTAAATTCAGTAACCCCAATGGAAACGGAGACAGTTAACGTCTGATTGTTTTGTCCATAGCTAATACGGCTTGCTTTTACTGATGAACGTACCCTTTCAGCAATTTCTAACGCAGAGTTTGCCTTGGTATGAGGCAGCAGTATTGCAAATTCTTCGCCGCCGATACGACATAAAGCATCGCTGGTTCGTAATTGTGCATTGCAAGTTTTTGCAACGTTGATCAACACCTCATCACCCACATGATGACCATAGTTATCATTTACTGATTTGAAGTTATCTAGATCTAATACTAATAATGAAAATACTTCTTTATAACGCTTACTGCGTGCCAACTCTTTTTCTGATAAGTCGGCAAAGTATCGGCGATTGAAGATACCGGTAAGTTGGTCGGTATTTGCAATAGTTTCTATGTCGGCAATAGCCGATTCTAAGGATCTTTGTGTTTGTTTTAGTTCAGTAATATCAGTGCCGGTTACTAGAGTTATACCATTGCTAAGTGTGATCCTCGTGACTTTAAAAAAATGACCTTCATTAGTATCGGTTTCAAATTGACTATCTAAAATGCATTGTTGAGTACAATTTAATTCTTCAAACCAAGCCTCAAAATTATCTGTATCTATTTTAACTCCTTTTGATAGCTCATAAGCTTCTTTTAAAAGCGCCTTTTGAGCTGTACCTATTGCCTCTTCTTTAGTTTTACCAAACAAGCTTGCCATTACATCATTACAATAAATTAATTTGAAGTCTTTATCGAAGAAACCAATCGCATTGGGATTAACTTCTAGTGCTTCCTTTATCGATTCAAAAAGTATTTGCTTAATGTTGATGAGCATAATGAGCTTTAGTTTATGTCTACCTCTAAAAAGAGTAGTACAGAGTTATTTTTAAAGCTAAAAATGAGGTTCTAGAGTTATTTGAGTGGTAGGTTTAAAAAGTAGCAGTAAAATCTATATAGCCAACATCCTGAAGTCGTTTGGGTATATACCTAAATTTAGTAAGACTAACTCGGTAATAGGTACATTCACTCTATAGCTAATTATTATGTTTTTTCGACGCCAAAGCTATTGAACAGACCGTAGTAACAATAAAATATTAGTTCAAATATATTGAATTAAATGGTCAATAACTTACGTTATATCTTATCTTTATTTTGTTTTAATATCTCTTTAACGAATAAACACCTACATAAATTAATGGCTAATGGTCATTTTGGAAAATGATATGTTAAACAAACTCTGGAGAAAAATTATGAACAATCAAACTATTTTGATTATTGGCGCAGCAGGTAATAACGGTATAGCGACTATTGAATCTTTAGTTAACAAACAACAATCTAAAGACATTATTCGTGCAGCAGTTCGCAGCGCTGATAAAGCAGTACAATTAAAGCAAAAATATCCCTCAATTGAAACGGTGATCATTGATCTTGATAAACCAGAAACATTAACAGCGGCGTACCAAGACGTAACAAAAGTATTTATGATCCCCGGTAATGTTAAAAATAGAGAACAACATGCCAAAAACGCAATTGATGCAGCAGTACAGGCTGGTTCTGTTAAGCAATTTCTGTTTTACTCTGTTGTTGGCGCGGAATATGAAGCAATTCTATTCGCTCGTCAATTTAGAGCAGGAGAGAAATATTTAGAACAATCAGGCCTTAATTGGACACATTTACGTACTATATTTTTTCAAGACAACTTCTTCGGTTGGGCAGACGGCATTAAACAAGGCGGCTTATACTTTGGCGTCCGAGAAGGTAGTTTTGCACCTTTAAGTGTGGCTGATATTGGTGAAATGGCGGCTAATGTTTTGACGACGTCAGGGCACGATAACAAAGCCTATAATGTAACGGGCCCAACATTATTGACTGGTGAAGACATGGCGAAAATTTTTACCCATGTTACTGGTAAAGCAGTTGCTTATGTTTCTCCTGCAGAAGAACAAACGTTAGATTCACTCTTATCTACTGGCTGGCCAGAATGGCAAGCAAAAGGCATGCTTGAATTGTTTGAAGTCTTTGCAACAAATCAAGCGGCAATAGTAAGCCCTGATGGCGAGGCACTATTAGGGCGACCATTAACTCAACTAAAAGACTATATTGCGAGTAATAAAGCCGCATTTGTATAATGAGTTAACATATTTCAATCGACTTTTTGATGTGCAGTCTAGCTTGCTGAAATAAGCTAGGTTGCTGTTATTTATGATAAATACACCCAGAAAATGCAAATTTGTAAACATGAATAAAGGTTTTACTGTCGGCAGCAAACTGCCCATTGCTGTCAGTCGATTACTGCCAATTACTGTCAGCCGATTACTGCCAATTACTGTCAGTCGATTACTGCTAATTACTGCCAGTCGATTACTGTCAATTACTGCCAGTCGATTACTATCAATTGCTGCCAGTCGATTACTGCCAATTACTGCCAGTCGATTACTGTCAATTGCTGCCAGTTGATTACTGCCAATTACTGTCAGTCGATTACTGTCAATTGCTGCCAGTTGATTACTGTCAATTGCTGTCAGTCGATTACTGTCAATTACTGTCAGTCGATTACTGTCACCAGTTGATTACTGGAAAATGAATGTCAGCTATAGATAACGGGCGTTCAACGCTCGCAGGAGGCACACCGCTTTTTAGCGTAGCGCTTGCTGCGAGTGTTATATGAATTAGAGTTTAGGCCTGAGATTCTCAATAAACTGAGCATCCACCCAATGAGGGTTTCCTACCCAATGACGACTGCCATCTTCTCTAACCTTTTCTTCTCCCCGCCAAAAAAATAAATATTTTCCATCGGGTGTCACCCTCGGGCGCTGCTCATAAGCCGCTGTATTTATCTTGTCTCCCATGTTAATTGCTGTTCCCCATGAACCATCTTTCTGTCGAAAACTAATATAGATATCAGGCGTATTTTCATTTTCTTTCTCAGCATCCCACATTAAATAGGATTCATCTGGAGCAATGAAAGGGTGGGCAATATATTTTCCTGTGTTAATTTTCTCGCTCATTTTTTGAGGATTTTCATATTTGCCGTTGATAAGACGTGAATAGCTCATATGACCACTTCCATTTCTTTCGAAATCGATAAAATAAAAATAATAAGTTCCTTTAGCTGATACCGTGAAACCCGTGATGGGAATATCTTTGAAACGTTCATGCCTTTTCATCTCTGACAAACCAGGATTGAATCGCTCTTCATACTTAGCTCTATCGGCTGATAAGATAGACTTCCTGCTCCATTTATTATTCTTGTATTGCATAACAAACAATGTAGGTTTTTTATATTTTCCACCAGACCTAGTGAAAGAGAGCTCCTTCATACTTGGTAAAAAAGTGACAACAGTTTCACGATACTTTTCTGTTGAAATTAGACCAGGAGCAAACAATTCAGGGATTAAGCCCGGTGGCTTTTGACCAAAATAACGATCTTCTAAGACTGGAAATTCATCTTGACCATAGCTTTTGCTACTTATCGTTAGTACAGAAAGCAGCAGAACAGATACAATACAAATATGCTTCATAATTTTTTCCTATTTTGAATTCAACAAATACACTAATCTATTAATTACATTGAATTTTTATTAATATAATACCTAGTTTTTTGAAATTTAAGCGGCGTGTATATTTTCGATAATCGCACCTATTTACATATTTACTCAACCTTACTATTTCCCATAAGTAACAAACAGTACATTCCTTAATCGACAATGATGTAAAATTTTCTCCGAGCTCAAAGGTCGATTTATTTTTTACAAATTATTGCTGGTTGTTAAAAAAATCGTCGAGAATAGTACTAAAAATAACTTCACTTTAACTAACGACTCTATGGTTGTTAAAAAATCAAACGAAATTAAGGTTCAACTTATAATTAAATAAATAGAATTAACAGAGAGTTGCGATGAACTAACAATTTGGCAGGATAATCTAACGTCACAATGAATAATTATCATCAAAGCGAAGCTAATAATAAATTTCAAACTAGAAAGAGTCGATTTATAACGGTGGACAATGATTTTCTTGATCCAGTAATACAGAACAAGCTCCCAAGTTACTCATTGATTACAAGCTATGGCTCTCTTTTAAGATGGGTTACATAATTGTACGAAAAAATCAGAGTGAAACTTTAGTTCCATCGTCTTCTTTAGGATTTGGTCCTAGCTTTATAGACATATATATCAAATCCGTCTGGAGTTATTCTTCTCAGCATAATAGGAAGTTAACATGTGCCATAGGGTCATGATTTATATGAGTTCTTATTGTTCAAAATCAAGGTATTCTGATTTTTATAAGCACATAATAAGTTATTTAAAAGGACAAAAACTGTTGGTCTCTGCCTCTGAATAAGGCGTTAGACTTATTTTTTAACTAGGAGATTTATGTGTTCAAAAAACTAGGGTTTGTTTTAATTTCTCTTTATCTAAGTGCATGTGATATCCGTGTTGATAGAAGCAACCAAATACCTAACATGACAGGTACTTGGTTGTTAGAGAATACTATTACCTATATAAGTAAAAGTGACATACGAATATTAAAAACAACGACAAAAAAAATTCAAACTTATATTGAAGATACAGAAAACGGAATAAAAAATGCGACATGCTTACAAATTTGGGATGGGACAGCAGAAAAAGATTATGATTATAGTGGTACTAAAACAAACAATGAATATTTCCCTTTGGGTGATATAGATTCTTCTGAGTCATACCTTTATAAAAATGGTGTTTTGGTACAAGAATTTGAAGTTGATGCTATTTGGAAGGGAATAAATGCAATAAAGTCAGTACGTAAAACCCTAACTTATATAGAATCCAAAAATACTATTTATAGTGACGGAACAATCTACTTAAATGGTCCGTTTGAGTACTCCGCTACAGCAGAAATTTGTACTCAACAGGTTAAGCAAACACTATCAGAAAATAATGAGAGTAGTACATACATATTTACTTTCCCTGGAGAAAACATTGAAGAAGATGGTGAACAAGTAGGCATGGATATATTCTTCTCATTTATCGGTAATCCTCCCTCTGGTTTATATAATTTTGGAAGTTTAGATACAGAAACAGAATTTCTAGACATTTTTATATGGGTTTATACGGAAGGAAATATCGAAACATTTGATAATTCTGAAATAGATTGGTTTGATGAGTCTGGCTGGATAGATTTAATATCAGCAGACAAGAAAAACTTTGAGGGGAATTTCTCAATAACAAGGACAGACAATAGTGTTATCACGGGATATATTAGTGTGGATGTTAGTGGATTACAATAAGACTAATGTCATCCTTTAGCCGCTTATGGCGGCGTTGTCGATAGAAAAACTAATCCAAATTATAATATTGAATGTGGCCTTTTTAAGTTGGCTATGCAGCAATAGTGAAGATATTAGCTAAAATAACTTTACTGTCATTTGTTGGATATTGTTAACAAACCATGCCAGTGCTTTGCCTTGATTGTCTTTACGCCACGCCATGCATAAAGGGGTATCTCTATTTTCAGACTTTTCTAATACTAAGTTAACAAGTTGTCCCGATGCTAATTGATTTTTAATACGATGAATGGGCAGAAATCCCACGCCTAAACCAAGCATATGCGCTTCTATTTTTTTCTCTATTGTCGGCACCGTAATACGAGCTTGGCCATCAAGTAAACCTACGGAACGTCCCGGTAAGTGTCTTGAGCTATCCGCGACTACCACCGAAGGATATTTTTTAATCATTTCATTTGAAAGAGGTTGTTGTACGTTAATTAGTGGATGATCTTTTGCTACGGCAAAAATAAAGTCAACATTACCTAATTTATGGATAGCAAAGTCACTGTTGTATGCCTCTCCTGTAGCACCAATAATCAGATCGGAACTTCCTGCGATCAATGAATCCCAAGTACCACCAAAGACTTCTTCAGTCACTTTTATATTTATCCATGGGTATTGTTGTTGAAATTGGGCGATAGCATTATAAATAGGCTGAAACAGTAAAATACTATCAATACAAATGCGTAGTTCCAACTCCCAACCTTTGGCTGATTGTTTTGCCATATGAGTGAGTTCGTCTGTGGCCTTTAAAATAAGTCGGCCTTGCTCTACCAGCATATTGCCGACCGGTGTTAATTGTGCTTTGCGTTTACTACGATCAAACAACGCAATATCAAGATCCTCTTCAAGCTTGTTCACGGTATAGGAAATAGCAGATGGCACGCGAAATAATTCATCTGCGGCACCAGCAAAACTTTTTTTACGTTCAATGGCGTCGAGTACTTTTAAGGCATCAAGTGTTATCGGTGAAGTCATTACATCAATCCTTTTGAACTAAATGTTCAAATATAACCGTTATTAATCATTATCGTCATTAAATATAATAGTTTCAACATTCAAAAACAACGAACTTTGGAGAATATAATGAAGTCTTCTTTTTTTAAAAAAATGCTCACAACACAAGCCGGTTTCTCCACTTTAGCCCTTAGAATTCCTGTAGCCATTATTTTTATCGCTCACGGAGCACAAAAATTATTTGCTTGGTTTGGTGGTTATGGGCTTGAAGGTACAGGCCAGTGGATGGCATCGGTAGGTCTTGAACCTGGATATCTACTAGCGCTTTTAGCAGGTAGTGCAGAGTTTTTTGGTGGTATTGCATTATTAATAGGCCTACTGGTTCGCCCTGCGGCTTTAATGCTTAGCATCACCATGTTGGTAGCTATTTTTAGTGTACATCTTGTTAATGGTTTATTTATGAGTAGCAATGGCTATGAATTTGCGCTGGCATTATTAGCGATATCAATTTCATTGATGTTTAGTGGCGCAGGTAAATTCTCACTGGATAACGTATTAAAGCAACGTTTGGGTTAATGCTGACTTGGCCGATGTTAACCATTGGCTAGCAACGACCATTAATCATAGCCATTACCTTAGAGAAATTAAAATGAAAGCAAGTTATCAGAAAATTAACGCATCAGAATTATACTATTTACCTAGTAGTCATATGCATCCGGCCAATACACGTTTTCATTTTTCATTTGCGAATTATTACGACCCAACGCGAATGAACTTTGGCGCATTGCGGGTATTGAATGATGACGATATAAAGCCTCGCAGCGGATTTGGTCGCCATTCCCATAAAAATATGGAAATTATCAGCTATGTAATTAAAGGGAAATTAACACATTGGGATAATATTACTAAGAAAGAAGAAACCATTGGTCGTGGTCATGTACAAGCTATTTCTGCAGGCACTGGTATTTGGCATTCAGAGCTCAATAAACAAAATGAATGGTGTCGTTTTTTACAAATCTGGATTATGCCACCTAAAAATGGTGGGGCTGTTCGTTATGAACATAAGCAATTTGACTTAGCCGATAGAGAGAATAAGTTATTACATATTATTGGTAACCCAAAAAATAAGGTTACAACGTCTTTGTCTGTTAATGCAGATGTCAATTTGTATGCATCTGAACTCACTGATTCTCGTGCAAAGGTGACGTTTGAATTAAAACCAGGTAGACAGGCTTATATTAATTGTATTGAGGGCAGTTTGCATATCGAAGGTTACCCAGCACTTGATGAAAGAGATTCTTTAGAATTAAGTAGTGCAGGTAAGATCAATATCTCACTAAAAGGATCTCATGCACATTTCATCATCATTGAAATGAAAAAAACAAGATAATATTAGGAACTGTTGAATTCAAAAGATCAACAGTTCCTTAAATATTGTAGAAAAATTTATCCACTAGAATTATGCATATACCCGTGCTACTTCAAAATGCGGGAATTCAGAAGCGCTATAATCATAAAAATCAAGGCATCATACGTAGGAAATGTAGGCACATTTTCAAGTATGATAACGCTGAGGTTTATGATTAAAGCACTTCCCTTTGGGTTGATTCTAAAAGACTTTATGCAGCGTTAGATAATTTAGACATAGAATGACTATACCTAAAACTATCAGCCTTGCCTAAAGCCTTTTAAATTTAAACTGAAACCCGCATTTTGAAGTAGCACGGGTATGAAATGATTCGCATTCTCTAATCGTGAAAATATATATCATCTAGCTTAAATGACTTCATCAACCAATTTAATTAAACAAAAGGTAGTTTGTTAACTTTGGTGAAAAAATGAGCGTGATAGCGGATGATAAATATCAAATAAACCCTCCTGAATTTACAAAGAATAGCGAGTAGCAATTAATAAAAATGATATTAGTCACGAAAGCGAATTTATGGCTGTTTTTATAATTACTATATAAGAAAAAATCTAATTTAATTATGGTGTTAGCGTGATGGTAAAAAAGTGCGCTGCTAATTTGTGTTAGATCAACATTCCTTATTAAAGGTTAAAAATCAGTCAAAAAACTTGATCTAGATTATAAAAATAAATGCTCTTATAAGTAATAGTTGTTGACATAAGGTAGAAAACCAATAAATCAACAAGCGATTAATTTGTTCATTTATTGTCAGTATTTTAGTTAACAAGATGGTCTTTAGATTTTCCAAATAAAAATCATCGTATTTACAATACTTTCTACTCACAGATTCTATTTTTGAATGATCTCAGGAGAGTTATAATGAAAGCAATAAAAGCGGGTTTATCCGTTATTGGTCTTGCCGTTGGAATGGCAGCTACAGGGTTAAGTTTGGGGGTTTCAGCTGCTGAACCTACACTATCAAAGGCTGACTTTGATAAAGCAGAATTACACTATTTTCAACGCTGTGCGGGTTGTCATGGTGTCTTGCGTAAAGGTGCTACCGGTAAAAATTTAGAGCCAGAAAATACATTAAAAAAAGGACAAAAGCGTTTAGAGAAAATTATTTCTTTAGGCACTGAAGGTGGCATGAATAACTTTGACGATATTTTCTCTAAGAAAGAAATCGCAAATCTTGCTACATTCATTCAAATGACACCGCCTGTGCCACCGGAAATGTCAATTGCACAAATGCGTTCACATACTAAAGAGTATATTGCTCCTAAAGATTATCCAACAAAACCTATGCATGGTTTGAACTGGAAAAACTTCTTTGTTGTGATTGAACGTGATGCCGGTACCGCCGCCATTATTGATGGTGATACTAAAAAAATCATCACCCATATCGATACAGGTTACGCTGTACATGTAATCAAAGGCACGGAACACCATAAAGTTGATCACGCTAAAGATGTAGGTCGTTTTTGGTATACCATTGGTCGTGATGGCAAAGTAAACAAAATCGATTTGTGGCAGACACCTGACAAGATGTTAGTGGCTGAAACTAAGATGGCATATGATGCTCGTGATATCGCTGTATCAGGTGACGGTAAATACGTTATAGCTGGCGGTTACTGGCCTTCTCATTTCGTTATCATGGATGCGGTAACACTAAACCCACTTAAAGTTATTTCAACTCGTGGTATTAATACCAAAGGTGAATTCATCAATGAGGCACGTGTAGCGGCAATCTATACAACGCCAAACGAGTCAACTTTCATGGTTGCTGTTAAAGAGCTAGGTCAAATGTGGCAAGTTGATTATCGTGATATTGATAACTTAACCATTACCCAGATTGATTCTACTGAATTTTTACATGATGGTTTCTTCGATCCAACAGGTCGTTACTTCCAAATTGCTGCCAATGCTTCAAACAAAATGGTTATTGTCGACAGCAAAACACGTAAATTGGAAGCTATGATTGATGTTGATAGTTTGCCACATCCAGGTCCTGGAGCTAACTGGATTGATGCAAAATGTGGTCCTGTTGGCGGCACTACGCATTTAGGTACGGGGTTAGTCTCTGTTTGGGGTAACGATCCTGTTGGCCACCCTGATAACGCTTGGAAAATGTGTTACGAAGTTGAAACTGATGGTGCTGGTGCATTTATTCGTACCCATGAAAATTCTCAATATGTTTGGGCTGATCAGTTAAAACATCCTGAGCCAGAAATACAACAATCAGTACAAGTCTTTGATAAAGATACTCACGAAATTGTTAAAACCATTCGTGTAACAACTGATGAAGGTAAAGCGGCACTTCATATGGAATTTAACAAAGGTGGTACTGAGGTTTGGGTATCTGTTTGGAACCGTAAAGATGCAAAAAATCCAACGGGTGAAATCGTAGTATATGATGCCAAAACACTTAAAGAGAAGCATCGTATTAAAGGGTTAACGACACCTACAGGTAAATTCAACGTTTATAACCGCATGAACCACAAAACCTAGTTGTTTTGTGCTGAATCTAACGAACTAAAATCTCAATAAGGTTCGTTAATTTTTTACAAAAATACGAGCATAATCTATCGGTTATGCTCGTCCTACTCATTTAATATTCACGAGTAAATTATGGATAACCCTTTAAATAAGCCGAGTTTCTGGTCTCGCAAAACAATCTTAGGTACAACTATTGCTGGTGCAGTGGTATTTTTTGTCGTCGGTATCATTTTCTGGGGGGGCTTTAATACCGCAATGGAAGCAACAAACCAAACAGAATTTTGTATCAGTTGTCACGAAATGGAAGACAACGTTTATCAAGAATATAAACCTTCTATTCATTTCTCAAATCGTACTGGGGTAAGAGCGGGTTGTCCTGATTGTCATGTACCACGTCCCTGGATCCATAAAGTTGTACGTAAAATCAAAGCTTCACGAGAAGTGTTTTTCTGGTTAACAGGCAAGATAGATACGCCTGAAAAATTTAATGAACATCGACTCGAACTTGCTAAAAGTGTATGGAGCGATATGAAAACAACCGATTCACGAGAGTGTCGTAATTGTCATAACTTTGAATCGATGAACCCTGAATTTCAAAAACCAAGAGCACGTAAACAACATTTAAATGCTTTTGAGACTGGACAAACTTGTATTGATTGTCATAAAGGCATTGCTCACCACAACGTGAGAGACAAGCTAACAGATGAAGAATTGGAAGCTCTTGAAGCACCTGATGTCAACTATATCCGTGAAGTTCCACAAGCTTATAGAGATGGTTTAGCCAGAGTCGAAGCGAAAGAAGCAGCACAAGCTGCGGCATTAAAAGCAGAAAAAATGGCTGAGAAAAATAAACAACAAGAGAAAATTGAAAAAGCCGTTAAAGCGGCATTGGAAAATATTAGTGTAACTCCTAGTGCTACATTACCTTTAGCAACTAAAAAACCGTCATCTGCTAGTTTCAATATTGATTGGTCAAAAGCTAGCTCAAAAGATATTGGTGTTTTCTATCCTGGAATTGCTTCTCTTGAATGGGTGTTAGGTCGCAGGCATGGAGGTAAACGAGCATTTTCTAAAGGTGATCGTTGTATTGAATGTCATGGTGAAGAAATAGCCGATATTGGACAATTAATTGTATCAGGGATGAGCGAAAAAATAGTTGAACCCAATATTATTCCAAATAAACGCGGTAGTATTTCAGTCACCATTGATGCGACTCATGATGCCAAAAATTTATACCTTAAATTTAGCTGGCCCAATGGCGAACACAATGCAGTACCTTTTGTTGAAGGTGGTAAAATGGATCCTAATAACCAAATTAAATTGGCCTATATGATCGCTACAGATGATGTTGAATACGCTGATAGGGCAGGGTGCTGGGCAACATGTCACGCTGATGCTAATTCGATGCCTTTTGCACCGACTCAAGAAACATTACAAGGTAGCAACTTGGCCAAACGACTAAACTTTGGCCCCAAAGCAAATAATGGGGTCTCAAAGTACTTAAAAGAAACACGTACAAAACTTGAGTTAAAAGGTCGAGGAGGCAAGGCATTAGGTGGCTGGGATAAGCTGAAAAGTGAAGAGGAGATAAGTGCCAATTTAAAAGCACAACAGTTTATCGACTTGGTACGGGTAAAATCTGGTGATAACTCGCTTGAAGATGGTAGCATTTTGGCTGAACGGACTATGCATGGTGGCCAAGGTGGAGAAACACAAGCCATACTTAAAAATGATACTTGGACAGTTATGATTAAACGTCCACTAAAATCAGATAAAGCAGGGGATATATCATTAGTTGAGGGCAAGCTATATAACTTCGGTTTTGCTATCCATGATGATTATTCCAGCGCGAGATATCATCATGTATCTTTTGGTTATAAGCTGGGTTTAGATAATAAGAAAGCGGAAGTTAATGCCACAAAACAGTAACGTCGAAACTGCCAAGAAAATCTGAACTATGGATAATGAGCGAGTGCTGGTTATTCATAGTTCAGTTATTTATAGTTCAGGTAATTTATATTTCCATTCCATTTTAAAAAGCGTAATAGCGCAATATCAAAATGTAACAATGAGTTAACTATAAGTCTATGACTGGTAACAACTCAGGGACTAAAGAGTTAAAGATCTAAAGAGAAAATCACGCAATTACAATGCATAAGATGATTATCAAAAGAGTCCTTTTTAAACGTATTTTACCTGTAATGCTTTATACCAATTAGTTTGAACCTTCGATGTAATTCAAGATGTTAACTACATGACTTTAACTTGCATGAGCAATTGAAAACTCTGATAGTTGAATTTGATTACGCATACATTAAAACGTGTCGTAAAAATGGTATGGAGGAATATTGAAAAGAGACAATATCATAGCGTATGGTTTAAATCGTTAGTGACAACGGAACCCAATTATTTTTTCCTGATGAAAGCTATCAAATGACGTTTGCTAGTAGAGGTGAGTTTTCTTATATTTGTGGCCCGCATCCTAAGATGACAGGTTTGGTGATAGTTAAATAAAGGCAATTTGAAAAGCACTGGTTATATAACAAGATAACAAGTGCTTTTCTTTAATTAGACTTAAATTAAGGCTAAATTATACCTACCAAATATATTTTAACTGCAACGAACCATTGATCCCTGGCGCTACTAATGTTGCTAATAATGGATCGTCAGCAGTAAAGCCTGCAACATCTGACCACTGCCAATATTGACGGTCGGTTAAATTATTAATCGCAGCAGCTACAACTAATTGTTTATTAATATGATAGTTGGTTATTAGATCAAAGGTTACATAACCAGATGTGGTCACTAAAATATTTTCGGGGTCATCAAGGTCTGATTTAGCGTCAACTAGATTGGCATTTAATGCGAGAGACAAGTTTTCATTGGCATTAAACCACTGTACACCTAACAATGCATGATTGGGCTCTATCTCATTTAGTGCCTGTTCAGTATCTTTATTCTCACCCTTACTCCAGAATAAGTTGGCATAAGTGAGTAAAGCATCATTAGGCGAAAATACGTGTTCAAACCTTCCTTTATAGCTAACTTCAGCACCATAAATTTCAGTATTATCGATATTTTGTGATTGGAAAATAGTACGTCCTATTTCAGGATCAAAACCTAAATTAACCTTAGTCTGGATGAAATTCTCATAGTCATTATAAAAAGCGACAATAGCAACTTGATGATTATTAATGCTGTAATTGTAACCTATTTCATAACCATCGGTAGTTTCAGATTTTAAATCAGGGTTGGGTATCGCACGCATTTTTAACATGGCAATGTCTAAACCAATATTTGCGTCCTCAAATGGTGGAGCCCTAAAGCCCTTTACATATTGAAGATACATTTTACTATCGTCATTTATTTGATAAACCACACTTAATTTTGGAGAAAAGCTTTCTTCATTGATATTAACTATCGTTGTTGTCGGGTTATCTTCTAAATAAAGCGCATCAGTTTTAGGTGTTAATTCATACTTGTCATGGCGAATCGCTGGGATCAGTGTAATCGAGCTATGATCAAAAGTAATTTCGTCATTAAGGTAAATTCCTATTTCTTTTACTGTTGATATCGGAAAATCTCTTACTGGAAAAATTTCACTCAAAATGTTATTTGTTGATTCACCCGTTGCGACATTCGTTTGTAATCCATCTCGCCATTCTGTCGTTTTACTATCACTATATTCGATGCCATAACCAATATGCTGCGAGATATGGTTGGATGATAGGTTGGTATACAAATTTACTCTTAAGCCTTGTATCTTTTGCTTGTAAGTAAAATTACGGTCATAAATATAATCCTTTCCTCGAGAGGTGCGCGCTTCATCAGTTAGCTGTTCTGTTACTGTTTTTTGATCGTAATAGCGTACAAATCCTCCTTCTAACCAATCAAGGTCACTTACAAACTCATAACTAACGACAAAGTTTTCACGTTGTGTCTCATCATCCCCTTGTAGCTTGGTTGTTGAACTAAAACGGCCCAAACCAAGAACAGCGTTAATTTCACTCTCACTTTTACGGTTAAAATAGTCGTAACTGAAACTTATTTCTTGGTTATCAGATATTTCATAAAAATATTTGGCCAACAAAGATTGTGTTTCATTATTTTGTTTATCCTCTGTTAGCTCTGTTGAGATATTACGATCAAATTCATGGCCTTTGCGCAATGAACCTGATAAAAGTACACTGGACTTGCCATTGGCTAGGGCGGTATTTAAGGAAAGCGAACGACTGTCATCAATAGAGTGATATCCGACTTTAGCGCCGAGATAAATATCTCTATCGGTTTGGCTCAGTAGATCTGATGGTTTTTTGGTGATAAACGAAACTACGCCACCAATTGCATCACTACCATAGATGCTTGATGCTGGCCCTCTTAATATTTCCACTTGCTTAATTAAACTCGGATCTATCGCATTACGACCTGAATTAGAGTAACTACCGACATTAAACTGCTCTGCTACAGGCACACCGTCTATTTCTGTAACTACACGATTACCTGATACACCACGAATGGCTATGCTTGAATCGCCAAAACGGTTACCTGAATTAATGACATTAATGCCCATCTCGTATTTAACGAGATCTGACAAGTCGTGGACTAATTGATTATCGATCATTTCATCATTAATCACAGAAACAGCCCCAACCACATCTTGTATTTTTCTTGGCGTTTTACCAATAATGACCATCACTTCGGTTTGTTCATCAATACCTTGATGGATAACATCACCCTCGTTTGCTAAAACGACATGGGTAGGTAATGATGCTGAAATTAAGGCGAGTGAAAGCAAAGATTTTTTAAACATATTTCATCCAAAAGAGTCAGTAACTCTAAATTCAAACATTGTATTTGTAAGCGTAAATACGTTTATATCGGATCAAAAAAAGAATAAGAGTGATCTATGTCAATAGAATAAAAAGTCTAAAGCTAATCGATAATAAGATGAGCAATAGTTAGATCTACATCATGTTTATGCCTAAGCAACTTCAAGATAGATCTTGAAGTTGCTTGGACATATAAGCCTATTATTTGGGATTAGATTGATGTTTTGAATTTGTTTTTTTGTCTGATGTGGCGGACTTTTTGAAGCTATCTATTAGATAAAGTAAGTCGAAAATCTGATGTTCTATAATAATTAAAGCAGTCAGCGGTCAATCACTATACCCGTTCCACTTGAAGATGCAATTTCAGAGTTAAGCTAGGAGGTCAGGGCAAGGCGCGATACAAAGATAATGGTTATTCCCTTATCAAGTATTGCAACGCAGAACTGATTTCACCCTTAGCTCCTATAGGCAAGTCGATAAAGGGTCATCTCCTGCGCTTTTGATTTTAACAATAATTGATTTCGACAATAGAATAACTATTCTCTTCAATCAATGCCTTGTAGCTAACCCCTTGTCGATTTGCTGAAACCTGCATCTTCAAGTGGCACGGGTATATATTGACGTTAACCGGTAACTCGCATTAACTAATCGTAATGTTTAGGTGTATTAAAGTTTGTTATGCTGATACCTGTTCACTTGTGATTGGCTACATATTGTTGGCTTATTCCCATCGAGATAATTGCTCTTATGCGTATATTGATCATTGAAGACGATAAAGACGTTTCTGCATACATTGCCAAAGGCCTCAAAGAAAAAGGACACTTGGCAGATCAAGCCTTTGACGGTAAAGAAGGTTTGTTTTTGGCAACAACGACTTCTTATGATGTGCTACTTATTGACAGGATGTTACCTTTTATCGATGGCCTAACCATAGTGAAGACGATCCGTGGAGCAGGAAATGATACACCGGTGCTCATTTTGAGTGCTCTCGGTGAAATTGATGACAGGGTTAAAGGTCTGCAAAGTGGCGGCGATGATTATTTAGTTAAACCTTTTGCTTTTGTTGAATTACAGGCCAGAATTGATGCACTTTATCGACGTCGACAAAACAACTCGGTTGATGCTACGCATTTATCTGTTGGCGATCTCGAGCTTGATTTGTTATCGAGAAAAGTATGCCGTAGTGGTCAAAATATTGCCTTGCAAGCCCGCGAATTTCGTTTATTAGAATATCTTTTAAAACATAAAGGACAAGTGGTTACCCGAACGATGTTATTGGAGAATGTTTGGGATTATCACTTTGATCCACAAACTAATGTTATTGATGTTCACATAAGCAGATTACGTAACAAAATAGATAAAGGTTACGAACATTCCTTGTTAATAACAGTACGTGGTGCGGGTTATATGATTGAGTCCAAAGAGTAACTATGATGATAGATTTTCGTGAATTATCTATTCGTAAAGTCGCCTGGTTTTATGGTGGATTTTTTTGCTTTACTTTGGCATTAATGATTACTTTTATGCTGATATTACATGAACAAGATTTTTTTGAAACAAGTAAAGACGAGCAGAAAAAACTAGCCTTAAGTTATCAAAAAATCTATCAGGAAAGTGGTATGTCAGGATTGAATGATATCATGCAACTCAATGCTTCTGCTGGATTATCTGAGACATTATATCTAATCACTACCACACAAGGAATAAAGGTAGCAGGAAATATAAACTTAGCGGACTTTATCCCTACACATAAATTTAGTATTGATTTTCTTGTTAACTCATCACCAGATAATGAACAAGGTACACTTTATATTATCGCCCAAAAAGTCATGCTATCTGACAGTTTACAGCTATTGCTTGGGCAAGATGTTACGGCCAGATATTTAAAGTTTTCTTATGTCAGTGGCTTGCGTTGGATTGTTTTTCTGGCATTAATTTTAGGTGCAGTCGGCGGATTTTATTCGGGATATTTTATTTTACACCGCCTTGAAATTATCAATCATACCAGTCGAAAAATCATCGATACCGGAGATTTAAGTAAACGCATTCCCACAAATGGGGCAGGTAAAGAGTTTAACGTTTTGGCGTTTAACCTTAATGAAATGTTAGATCAAATTGAGGAATTGATGAGTAGTATAAGGCAGGTTTCAGACAATATTGCTCACGATTTGCGTACACCACTTACCCGTCTTCGCCATCAATTAGATCAATTGGAAAGCCAGCAAGTCACTACCGAAGAACGACTAGGCATCGTCGCCAATCTTAAAAGCGAAGCTGATCATTTGCTTAACATTTTTAGTGCTTTATTACGTATCAGTAATATTGAGTCTGGTGGTTCTCGCAGTCAATTCAAAACAATTGCTATCGAAGAAATGCTCAATGATTTAGTTGAGCTTTATGAACCTATCGCCAGTGAAAAACAACAAGAAATTCGATTAACCACAGTCCATAAGGTTCTTACCATAGATGGAGATTTATTATTTCAGGCTCTGGCTAATATTGTTGATAATGCGGTGAAGTATACTCCTATTGGGGGCATGATAAAATTATCTATGCACAATGAAAGCGACCATTTAGCCATTCACATTGCTGATAATGGTATTGGTGTTGATGAAATAGAAATACCTAAGTTAACTCGTAGATTTTACCGTGTAGAGCATAGCCGTAATCTGCCGGGCAATGGTTTAGGTTTGAGTTTGGTTAGCGCCGTTATTGACATGAATAAAGGTAAGTTAAGTTTGGAAAATAACTTCCCTGGGTTAAAGGTTATCATACAATTACCTTATTAATTAAAACGTTGAATTACATTCATTGCTTGTTTTTATTAATATTACAAAAATTTAATATTTGGGAAAGGTTTAGGTTAACTGACTTCTTGTAAAATACTTAATTGTAAGCTTCGTTATCGTCAAAATTATTATCAAATAGTTGTTTGACCCTGCCCAGCTTAATCATTTTTATTAAGTATTACTTATTCTCTTAAATAAATGGTCAACATACAGTAAGAATAAATTTTTTAGAGCATAGCGTTAAATTGTTCAATAACTAATTATTGAGATCGAGAACAACGCCGCTATAGAATATTTAGATCAGCTGAAGGACCATTTTTTATGTGAATAGGTGCAAATTGAGGAGAAAGTATCATCGCATCGTTTAAACTCCCACCAGCCATTTATAGCAAGTTGCTTCCTGTGGTTATTGTTGCTGCTGGTATTGGCATTTCAGCGGCCATTGCAAGTAATCCACCAAAAGCGAAAGAAAAACCCTTAAAAGCTATAGCTCAAACCGTCACTGTTGTTAAAGCCAACTTACAAACAGAACAGGTTAAAGTCTCTGGTTTTGGGATTATACAAGCGAAGAAAATACAACAATTGATTATGCAAGTTGCCGGTGTTGTAGCGCCACAAAGTAGACAACTTTTAGTGGGTGATAAAGTAAAGCAAAGCGAACCATTATTGCAGCTAGAGACTCATGAGTATGAAATGAAGGTGATTCAAGCACAAGCGACACAGGCAAGTGCTCAGGCAGATCTCACTGATGAATTAGGTCGACAATATGTAGGTCAACAAGAATGGCAACGAATGGAAACCTCTACCAAAGAAGGAGATTTACAAAAACGTTTGATTTTACGCACTGATCAATTGCTGGCAAAGGAAGCTGCTTTAGCCAGTGCAAAAAGTAGCTTGGCATTAACAAAGTTAGATTTAAGCAGAACTTACTTACAGGCAGCTTGTGATGGCTTTGTTGAAAGTGAAAATCTAGAAGTTGGTCAGGTCGTTAAAGTGGGGGAACAAGTCGCAACGGTTATTTGTAATGATACTTTTGAAGTGGTTACCAATATCTCACTTAATGATCTGCAGTGGTTAACTTTTCCAGATGCAAATGGTCAACAAGGCTCTCCCGTTAAAATTATCCAGACGTTAGGCAACGGTAAAACGGTTATTAAGGAAGGGCAAGTATCGCGCTTGATGGGAAGTCTTGATCAGGCAGGGCGTATGGCACAAGTCATTGTCGAAATTCCTAAACCAATGGATGACTTCCCTTTGCTAATAGGAGCTTATGTTCAAGTGCTTATTGAAGGACTCCATGTTGATAGAATTGCCCAATTGCCCCGTGCTTTGGTACATGAAAATGACCAAGTTTGGTTGATGGATAAAGAGGGGAAACTTGCCTTTCGTCAGGTCGAAGTACTCTTTGCTCAAAATGATCAGCTTTATATTAGCTCAGGCTTAAGGGCTGATGACGCTATCGTGAGTTCTTATATTCCAACGCCATTAAATGGTATGCAACTTAAAATTATTCAATAGGAGTTAATGATGTTGAATTCTGCTACCGGTTGGATGACTAAAAATAGTGTCGCCGCCAATTTATTAATGTTCTTATTTATTGTAGGCGGTTTTATGCTGGCCAACAATGTTCGTCAAGAAGTTTTTCCTGAAATGGAAGTTGATACCGTTTCGGTGCAAGTGATCTATCAAGGTGCGAGTCCGTCAGAAGTCGAACAGGGCATATTATTAGCCGTTGAAGATGCTGTCATTGATATCACTGGCGTAAAACGTATTACCAGTCAGGCCAGTGAAGGTTCAGGTAGCGTTAGTATTGAATTATTGCCCGAGACTGATAAGGCCGGTGCTTTACTTAATATCAAAAATGCAGTTGATGCCATTCGATCCTTTCCTGAATTAATAGAAACTCCCATTGTTAGTCTACAAGAAATTAAGCGAAAAGTGGTTTCATTGGTGGTTTATGGTGAGCAAGAAGAAAGCCATTTAAGAGAGCTTGCTGAAACAGTGCGCAGTGAATTACAGGCAAAGGCGGATATCACTTTAGTAGAATTATCAGCGGTTAAACCATTAGAGATTTCCATTGAGATTTCGCAAGCTACATTACGAGCCTATAATTTAACTTTAGCTGATGTCGCACAAATTATTCGTACAAGTTCCCTTGATCGTGCTGGCGGTTCAGTTAAAACTCGAGCCGGTGAAGTATTAATCAGAACGCAGGATCGTAAAAACACGGCAATTGAATTTGCACAAATTCCAATAGTCGCAAATGTTGATGGCAGCTTCCTGCGCCTTGGTGACATTGCTCAACTTAATGACGGTTTTGAAGAAAAAGATATTGAATTTTACTTTAATGCTAAACCTGCGATACGTATGGAAATATACAGTATTGATAATGAAACGCCGAAAAGCATTTCAGATAGTGTTAAAGCGTACATTGATAAAAAGTCCCTAAGTCTACCTGCAGGTACTGAACTGGCTATATTTGATGATCAGTCAGAAGTGTTTGATGCCCGTATGCAAATGCTGATTAAAAATGCGGCGATGGGGCTGGTACTCGTCTTAATTATTCTTTCGTTATTCTTAGATCCTAAATTGGCATTCTGGGTGATGCTAGGTTTACCTATTTCTATTTTAGGCTCCTTTTTATTCTTTGATGGCTTAGGCGCCACCCTTAACATGGTGTCGATGTTTGCATTCATTATAACCCTTGGGGTTGTCGTTGATGATGCTCTCATTGTCGGGGAAAGTATTCACAATGAACGTGCTAAAGGTCTAAGTAACCTTGACGCAGCCATTGCTGGTACTAAAGCGATGAGTAGCCCGATTCTTTTTGCAGTATTAACCAATATTGCAGCCTTTATGCCGCTCTTCTTTATTCCAGGCATGATGGGAGATATGTTGAGTCAGATCCCTGCCGTCGTTATTGCAGTATTAACTGTTTCTTTAATAGAGAGTTTATTGATTTTGCCAGCGCATATGGCTCATTCTACTGAAAATAAAGGGTTTTGGAAGCAACTGGCGCGGCCGCAAAAAAGTTTTTCTGCTTGGTTACATCAATTTACCGAGCAACGTTTTTCTCCCATAGTTAAGCTTGCTATTGCGCATCGTTATAGCACGTTGGCTACGGGGATTTTGATCTTAATGTTAAGTATCGGTTTGGTTCGAGGTGGTTATATTATGTTTAACCTTATGCCTAAAATCGATAGCGACACTATTTCTGTGCAGGCGAGTTTGCCATATGGTACGCCTATGTCTGAGTCGCAACGTGTTCACGATATTCTGGTTAAATCTGTACAGCAGACTATGGAAAAGTTTGGTGGAGAGGATATCAGTAAAGGTATTTTCAGCACCATCGGTGCCACAGTTTCTAGTTCGTCAGTTTCTTCTGCCAGTGGTAGCCATGAAATCGGTGTTATTATTTCATTGATTGACGGTGAGCAAAGAGACTTTAGTGGCGTGGAATTTGCCAATACTTGGCGCGAACTTAGCGGAGAAATCTCAGGATTAGAAAAAATTAAGTTTTCGGGTGAACGAGGATTTGGTGGCAAAGGTGAAGAAATTCAAATAGAGCTTACGCATCAGTCAGATCAAGTCGCACAGGCGGCAGCCAAACGATTGGCTGAGCTGTTAGCGGAATACGACGGCGTAATTGATATTAATGATGGTTTTGAGCGAGGTAAGACTCAACTAGATTTAGCACTAACGCCACAAGCACGCAGTTTGGGTATTAGTTCAAATGAGTTAGCCAATCAAGTACGCAATGGTTTTTTTGGTACTGAAGTCTTAAGGCAGCAGCGTGGTCGTCATGAAATTAAAGTCATGGTACGTTTACCCTTAATAGAACGTTCGAGTCTCGATACTTTGGCAAATATGACAATTCATACCGTTGCAGGAGGAGAAATTCCTTTGGCTCAAGCAGCCACTATAAAACAAGGTTATGCCTTCACCACGATTAAACGTACTCAAGGTAGTCGTGTTATCCCTGTGACTGCAGGTATTGATGATAACCGAGCTAATCTCAGTATTGTAATGACACAGCTTGAAGAACAGACGTTACCGGCTTTACAACTCGAATTTCCTGGACTTTTCTATTCATTTGAAGGGCAAGATAATGATCGCCAAGAGTCAATGTCAGCGATGGCCCAAGGTATGATAGGCGCCTTATTGGCAATATATGGATTATTAGCTATTCCGTTTAAGAGCTACTTTCAGCCCTTGATTGTGATGGTCAGTATTCCGTTTGGTATTGTTGGTGCTATTTTAGGGCATATGGCAATGGGCTTCGATTTAAGTTTACCTAGTCTTATTGGTATTATTGCTTTAAGTGGTGTTGTTATTAATGACTCATTAGTTTTGGTGGTTACAGCAAATCAATATCGTGATGAAGAGGGGCTAAGTGCTTATCAGGCTGCAGTAAAGGCGTCGACGCGACGCTTACGACCTATTTTATTGACCACTCTAACTACTTTTTTTGGTTTGATGCCAATGTTGATGGAGACGTCAATGCAAGCGCGTTTTCTCATTCCAATGGCTATTTCCATTGCCTTTGGTTTATTGTTTGCAACGTTAATCATTTTGCTTATTGTGCCGTCTGTCTACATGGTACTTGAAGATATCGCGACTAAATTAAGATTTACTCGGGTCGATAGTAACGTTACAGAAATTAGTAACGCTTAACTTTTTTAATGATTATCTTAGATTTCAATAAATTATTTTAATTAAAAAGGGAGATTATCAACATTTATTGATAATCTCCCTACTGATCTTTAGTTAAGTAAAAGAGCAGTTACTTAATTGAACCGTACATAAAATCCCAGTATATAAAAGACGTTATTACATAAAGACTAGCTAAACAGACTCAATCCCCTCATTACCTGCAGCGTTTGTAATACTTTGTTTTGAGCCAACGGCACCTTTGATCAGACCAAAAATGAAGTAAGCTAAAAACAATGCGCCGGCGGCAAATATTATATCACCCCACATTCTGTTCCAGACCAATGCTCTAACGAGCTCACTTTGAATTATCTCTGGCGAGCGAGCAAACCAATAACCCGTTTCAACCGATGCTATAAATTGCACTATACCCACGGGTAAAAGTGACATTAATATCATCGCCATTAGGCCGATATTAATACTCCAAAATGCCCACTTTAATGGTTTGTCGTTCCAACCAACTTGTTTGCTTATACCTACTAGGCAAAATAACATTAAGCCGATGCCTAAATTTCCATAAACCCCCATAAAAGATCCATGGGCATGTGCTGCAACGGTATTTAACCCTTGAATAAAATACAAGGCTATTGGTGTATTGACGAGGAAGCCCAATACACCTGCACCAAATAAATTCCAAAATGCTGCGCCAACAAAGAACATTATTGGCCAATGATAACGTGTTACCCAACTCTGCGCTTTACGAAGACGATAGGTTTCTATTGCCTCAAAACCTATGATAGCGAGTGGCACAACTTCTAGTGCTGAGAACATCGAACCCCATGCAATCATCGAGTTAGGAGTGCCTGTAAAATATATATGGTGAGTTGTACCAATAATTCCACCTGTTAAAAAGATCGCTGTTGCAAATATAACCGCCGCAGTGGCAGATTTAGCACCTAGTAGCCCCATGCGAATAAATAATAAAGCCGTTACTGATACAGCAAAAGTCTCAAAAAATCCTTCTACCCAAAGATGTACAACCCACCAACGCCAGTACTCTGCAATGGCCAAATTGGTATGTTTACCCATTCCCAATCCTGCGAAATAGAAAGCACCGATGGCAACACAAGATAAATACAGAACCCAAACAACGGGACGCTGATCATTTTTAACACTTAATATAGGGGAGATAGCTCTAGTTACCAGTACTAACCAAATAATTAAACCCAACATTAAGAACAATTGCCAAAATCGGCCTAAATCAACATATTCTTGACCTTGATGGCCAAACCAGTAACTAGTATCTATATCTAGTACTTGTTGAATGGCAAACCATTCACCAATCATAGAGCCAAATACGATTACGACTAATGCTACCCATAAAAATAATGTACCTTGCCATTGAAATTTAGGTTCAAAACCAGACAAGGCAGGTGCTATATATAGACCCGTACCCAACCAAGCAGTTGCTACCCAAAATACAGCTAATTGTGTATGCCAGGTTCTAACAATAGAATAAGGTAACCATTCGGATATATTAATGCCGTAGAATGTCTGACCTTCAATTGCGTAGTGAGCTACGATAGATCCAAGTCCAATTTGCAATAAAAACATGCCGATAGCGGTAATAAAAAATAGGCCAGCCACTTTTTGTGATGTTGTGGTTTTCATAGAAAAAAGCGGATCTGTGTCGGGTACTGTAGTTGAAGGCTCCTCATGTATTGAAGCGTGATACCAAACTAATATACCGACACCTAATATCAACCCACAGATACTCAAAATAGACCACACCATCAGCGATGAAGTTATGGTATTGCCCACTTGTTTATCATGTGGCCAATTATGCGTATAAGTGTAATTCGCATCAGGGCGTTCGGTGGTTGCGGCCCAAGCAGTCCAAAAAACAAATGCTGCGAAGTTTTCTCGACGTTCAACACTGATAAGTGAATTATCTTTCATTGCATAGTCGATGCGTAATAGTTTAGTTTCAGGAGCATTTCCGAAAAGTGAGATATAATGTGTCGTCACTTCTTTTATTGCGGCGGCACGACGGTCACTTATGGTGATAGTTTCACTATCAACATCGTATTGATTAGGACGAATATCATTGCGTAATTCTTGCTCTAAACTTGCCTGTTGTGTGGACGTTAGCGTCGAGAAGTTTACGTTGAAATTTTCTTGAGCCGCTATATTTAACCAAGCTTGTGCTTCTCTATGGATCCAGTCAGCCGTCCAATCTGGAGCAACATATGCACCATGTCCCCAAATAGAACCTAACTGATGTCCCCCCATAGAGCGCCAAGCCAACTGACCTTGATCTATGTTATCAAATGTGTAAATGCTGGTACCAGATACCGTTACCACTTGCTTAGGCAAAGGTGGTGCTTCGCGATATATATCACTACCTAGTGATAACAATACACTGAAAGAGCAAATACATACGATAATTAGCCCCCAGATAATTGTCTTAAGTTTAAACATGATGATCCCTTTTAACTAGTTGATTTTTGGCTTATTAAATTCATATTCTGACAAGTGTTCATCCTGAAACTAGGTCGTAGCTAGAACCATTTACTGCTGCAGACATTTTTCAAGAAGATCACTAGCAAATAGCGAAAATATCTTATTGGTGTCAGGCGTCTTTTAAATTTGGCGCATCCTCCAAACTATCTTTTGCAAAGGACGGGCCAAGTATAAGTTACTGTTTTTTAAATGTAATAAATAAATAAGACGTCAAATAGACTTAGTCGATTTGACAGTGTAGTGTTGTTTTGACTCGGTGGGTGTGTTGTCGTGTCTGTTGCTCATTTTCCATCAAATGAATGAGGCCGAAAAAACTCAATGAATATAAAATTTTAAGTTCAAGATATTTGATTGCTGGCATCATACATGTTGCTTATTAGTGCAATGCTAGGGGATATCTACCGAGTGGTTATTGGGATAATGCAAAAACTAGGCTATTGGATGTTGTTAGCCGTATAGCTCTATAGTCAGAGCGTTTGCTTATAAAAAAATATAGCAAAATTTAGTCGTGAACACTACAAGTTGATGAGATGTTAAAGAAGTTTAAGTTAAATTTTTTATTGAACACAACCTAGGGCAAGAGGTCTAGAAATAAGCATATCTAGACGCCTCTTGCTGCTTTTTTGTACATTAGTTACTGGGTCAAAAACGTTTAATATGCATGAGCAACTTCAATGAAATTGAGCTTAAACTTTAAAAGTGAAGCTTATGCTAATTAACATTTTTGATTTCATTGTGTTAATTCTTTGCCAATTCACTTTTTGCTCTCTCCACCTGTTTTTTAAAATAACTTAAATGAGGAGATGAATTTTTTTTAGCCAATGTTAATGCTTTTTCGAATGCAGTTAAGGCCTTAACTTTTTCCTCCTTCTTCATATACAAGGTACCCTGTGCGTTATATGCACCATAGGATTCTGGGTACAATTCAAGTGCACTATTTAACATTTTAAGTGCTTCACTATATGATTTTTCATTGATAAAGGTAAAACCTAATCCAACAAGCACATCTTCAGGTATTTCTTCAGGTGTTTGATAGTTTAGATGACGGTTTTTGAAATGTACTTTCAACCCTTGTATACCTCCAAATTCTTTAAAATCTTGATAGCCAAGAAATGTTGGAGATTGGTAACCTTTAAAAACCCAAGATAAACCTCTAAACAAAGCGAGGTAAGGCGAAGTCATGTGATTTTGCTCTGGGTGATGGTCATAATTCCAAGAAATACTGTCTGGTGCATTCTCTTTAAGTAACGTTAATAAATATTCAATATTTTCGGGCTTGATAGCAACACCTTCATCAGCTTTTCCACCCATCGCTATATATAGCGATATCGTTTTCTTTTTATCTTGAGACTTAAAAAAGTCTTTGTATTGTTGAATTCTTTCCTTCTTCATTGAAATGGACGGGCTTGCTGAAATATAGTGACTGAACAGGTTGGTATGCTCTCTTAGTATATTCAGAGTAAAGCCACCTGCGCTAGAATGACCAAAAAGTATATCGACATTGTTAGTTCTAAAGTTTGAATTAACAAAGGGTTTCAATTCGCTTTTAATAAAACGAATAAAATTGTCACTCTTATACACTAAATCGCGCAAACGAGTACCTTTCAAATTAGGAATCGCTATAACAATACTCTCAGGAATCATACCGTGCTCTTCTAAAATAGATACGGCAGAAACTGCATGGCCAAAATGATTTTCACCATCTGTCAGGTATAAAACAGGGTAGTCCTTTTTTGTACTTTTGTAAGACATAGGCAAACGAATAGATATTTCTCTCTCTTCTCCAAGTATTTCGGATTGAAGTTTATAACTATTTCCTTGCGTTATCGTTATGGGCGTCTTTGGTAAATTTATGTTATATGAGAGTGCAAAATTACTAAAAAGGGTTATGCAAATCAAAAGTAATATTTTGATTTTTTTATTTAAATTCATATTGTTATTTCCACAGTGATGCTGGTTTATTCTATAGGTTGCTGTTGTACTCGTTGTTAATTAACAGCGAGTACGGCAACAAAGGACTGACCCTATATAACGTCTTTGTTGTGAAGAGACTCATTTTTTATTGCACGTTTATTCATTGAGTGATGCTTATTTTGTCATTCGCTTAATTTCCCCTTCTATATAACCAACGCCGCGTGAGTTTTGTTGTTTGGCAAGAACAAGTGCCTTCTTAAAAGAAGTCAGTGATTCTTCAGGTTGTTTATTTTGCTCATATATTCTCGCCAAGAAAATAAAAGCGCGAAAAGACTCAGGGAATTTTTGGGTATTGGTTATCAACATCTTTATAGCTTCATCTTTATGGCCATCGTCAAATACAACATTGGCAAGCCTTCTGACAGTTTGATCAGGTACACCAGGTTTTGTTTGATACTTAATGGCTAGTTTTTGATAATGTTGCTCAAGTCCTTTCATACCACCAAGTTTCATATATTCTTGGTAACTAGAAATTGCTGGGGCTTGATAATCAAAAAATGTCTGAGTGATGCCTTCATAAAAAGTCAGCGACGGTGTCGTCATGTGTACTTGTTGAGGTAAAAAACGATATCCCCAATTAAAATTATCAGGAGCGTTACGCTTAAATAAAATATCCAGATTAGTGGCAATATCCACATTCTCTTTTCCTTCTGCGGGTATACCTGCCATTGAAAAGAAAAATGATTGCTCTTGAATATTCTTTAACTGCGTATTTTTCTGACTGAAGTACTCAGTATATTTATCGAATAATTCCATTTCCATACCAGGACTAGCAGCAATATAACTGTCAAACCACGAATGGTCGTCGAGAAATCCTTCCATTACAAATGCACCGGCCATTGAGTGACCAAAAATGGTTTTATGACCACTTGTTCGATAATTTTTTTCAACAACACTAGCAACTTCACTTTTAATGTAAGACCAAAACTTCTCGCTGCCTTCACCTAAATCCCGATTACGTTTTCCTGGTTGATTTGTGATACCGACAATGATGACTTCTGGCATCAAATTGTTAGACTGCAAGTAAGTGATACTTGTCGTTGCATGTCGAAAATGTCCATTGCCATCAAGTAGATAAATGACCGGATATTTTTTGTCAGATTCTTCATAACCTTTTGGTAAATGAATGAGCAGTTCTCTTTGCTCAGACAAAATATTTGAGTTTAATGAGTAACGATAACCCGCGTCATAAGTTATTTCTTTACCTTTTATAGGGTCAAGCTTCATGTCCGCGGAATAAGCGGATACTGATATCATTGCAGACCATATCAATAGCACATTTTTGATATTCATTAATTTCATAAATAGTTCTCCTAAATTTTGTATATGTTATTTGAGTTTTTGATTAAAAAGCACGCTACTTGTTTATCTTTCCCTCTATGACAGCAAGATGTTTCTTTATTTGTTCAAGGCTTTCGCTCTGTTGATTTTCTGCTAATGCCAGTGCTATTTTCTGCGTTGCAAGAGCTTGTTGTAATGAATCTATGGCTTCATAAGCATCTGCCAAGCTATCGTGTGCATTAGATGATTGAGGGTAAAGTGTTACGGCTAACTGAAAAGCTTCAATTGCTTCACCCGATTGCTTTAAATTTAAGTAATCATAGGCCATATTAATTAATAGGCCCTCTGCAGGAGGAATATCAGTAGCGAATTTCTTGGATAGTTTTTTGTAATGCTGCTTAACTGCATTTAATCCTTGAAGGGTCACTTCAGGTGGGATGCTCCATCCTCTGAAAATACTGATTGCTTGCATCGCATTGTGGAAAGTTTTACTCGGATTAGACATATGTGTCTCTTGTGGATATACCTGGCTTTCCCATGTTAATTTCTTCGGTGCATGTTGCTTCAAACCATCGTTTATTCTATCAAAAGTACGTTGATTATTGGGCTCAAATCCTATGCTAGTAAATACAAAAGTCGGCTCTTGTATAATTGACTTTAGCTTTAGCGCCGTTTGTTGAAGAAAATTCACTGAACGTTCACTATCAGAGAATACCGGACTCATAATGATAAACGCTTGAAACAAACCTTTAGTTGTTGTTAAAGAGTGCACCGTACTTCGACCCGCAGCGGAATGTCCTGCTAATGCTCTAATAGGCAGCGTTCTGTATTTTTCATCGATGTAAGGAATAAGTTCATCGCTTAAAAAACGACTAAAATCTGCAGCGGGTGCAACATCACCGTCTTTATATCTTTGGGTTTTAAATGGATGTGCATCTCGTAGTCGCTGCATGCCATCATCGGCAACAAGTGCTACAACAATATGTTGCGGAATAACGTTAGCGGTATCACTCAACCATTGTAGTGTTCCCGCGACACGGTGAAAATGAGTCGTACCGTCTAAGGTGTAAAGCACTGGATATTGTACTTCTTTAGCATTTTCGTAACCTTCAGGTAATTTAATCAAAAGTGTACGTTCTTCATTAAATATTTTGGAAAATACCTTTTCACTGTGACCAAAGGAGAGTATTTCATTAGCATGAGTGTGATGAAAGAATATTGAAGAAAGGATCAATATCCAAAAGGTAAGTGTTTTTCTATTATTTAGGATCATTTCGGTTATTCTCTGTTTCTCATTAGGGCGTTAGTCTTTATTTTATTTCTTACAAACGAAGGTTTAATTCGACTGAGGCTTATTTTTAGTCATAAGTTGAGCTTTTTCGACTGTTTTATCTGCCATCTCAATTTGTCCATTACCTTGATAAGCTGACGCAAGGTGTTCATGAGCTTCCTGAGAATTAGGATAAAGACTAATTGCATAAAGGAATGTATCTATAGCTTGTTGAAAATTTTTCTGTTCAAGATCATTAAAAGCCATGTTAATTAAAAATCCTTCTGTAGGATTGACTAAAGTTTCCCAATATTTACTTATATTTTTAAAGTGTTTTTTTACCGTATTTAAACCTTTCGATGTTATTTTTGGATCAACACTCCATCCTTTATAATTAGCAAGCGCTAGCATTGCATTGTGAAACGATTTACTCGGATTAGACATGTGAGTTTCGTGAGAAAACACCTGAAATTTTCCAGTTAATATTTTGGGTGAAGCTTTATTAATCGCAGTCGTTAATTTATCAAATGTACTTTGATAAAGCGGTTCATTACCTAGGGAAGTAAATAAAAAAGTACGATGATTTTTATTTGAATTGAGCATTTTTTCAAAACGCTTTACAGCCTTTAATGAGCGATTGCCACTATCAAGATTAGGACTCATTGCAATATAGGCTTGGAAAAGGTTATTTGTTGTATTTATTGTATGTAATACTAAACTGCCAGCTGCTGAATGACCTGCGAGTGTTCTAAAGTTTTTAGTTCGATATTTATCATCAATATAGGGAATAAGCTCAGTTGACAAGAACTGAATAAATTCATCTGCACCACCGAACTCAACACCCTTGTATTTTATTTTACCTTCATCTCTTATAGTAAAATCTCTAGCACGTTGAAGGCCCGAGTCTGTAACTAAAGCAACCACAATATGTTGTGGAGTTATGTTTGCAGTATTACTTAACCATTGTAATGTTCCTGCTACGTGGTGAAAATGAGTCGCACCATCTAGCGTATAAAGTACGGGATATTTCACGCCTTGAGCATTTTCGTAGTCATCAGGTAGTTTTATTAAAAGTGTACGTTCTTCATTTAATATTTTGGAAAAAAACTTTTCACTGTGACCAAAATTCAATGATTCGACAGCCGAAACATTTGTAGTTATAAATAGAATTGTGATTAAGAAACAAGAGACTTTTCTTGTTATAAAACCAATCGAATTCATTAATAAATAATTGCTCATTGTTAACCCGTTTGTACATTCTTATATGTTTTTGATTCTCTAGGTGAAATGAAAGGATGACAATAGTAGTGAGCTGATTTCGGCCTGATTTTGGCCTGATGCTAAGCTGATGCCGCTAAAACAGGGGGTTACACAGTTATCTTAGACGTTGAACCTTCTATTCAAAGAACTGTTGTCTATCAATATTTTGGCTTTTGGGTCTTAATACAAGGCGCATATCAATAGTCATGGAGTAACTATGTGCTAAAAGGCCTTACTTAATTGTTTTTAATTATCACTGAAATCCTGAATTTTGAATGATTGTGGGTATATACCCGTTCCATTTCAAGATACAGGTTTCAGCAAATAGAGAAAGGGTTAGCTACAAGGCATTGATTAAAAAACATAGTTATTCTATTGTCGAAATCAATAACGAAGAAGGTGACCCTTTATCGACTTGCCTGTAGATAACTAAGCTAGAAAAGCAGTCCAACGTTGCCATACTTGATAAGGGAATAACCATTAACTTCATATCACGCCTTGATCTGACTTCCTAGCTTAGCTCTGAAATTGCATCTTGAAGTGGAGCGGGTATATACTTCACGCCAATTAATTTTTACATTGATTGGTTAAGCCAATTAAATATAAGAGAAATAAATGGATGAGTTTTTTATAGGTGATTTCCGCATTGACATAAAACGCAGTGAAATTATCTATCAGAAAAATATATCGACATTAGAGCCCAAGGTATTAAAGGTGCTTTTATTGCTTGCCGAAAAGCCGGGTGAGATAATTTCTCGAGAAAAACTATTAGCTGAAGTTTGGCCTGACGTTATTGTTGAAACGAATACTTTACAGCGTTGCATAGCGCAGTTACGTAAAGCCTTTAATGATGACGCAAAAACACAAGCATTTATTACTACCCATCCAAGAAGAGGTTATAGCTTAGTTGCTAATGTCAGCTGGCATAAAGAATCAGCAAATACACCCCTTACAGATAAATCAGAGCATGTAAAGAAAACCAAACGTTCTTCAATGATGGCATTTTTATTGATCATCACCTCGTTAGCCCTGTTTCTTTTTTGGTTTGTAGAAAATCAAGAAATCGATACGCTTAATGTTAAAAAAATAACGCCATTGACTGCCACTGAAGCTATTGAGTATCGCGCCAGTTTTTCACCTAGTGGTAAATATGTGGCATTCCAACGTTATGTTGATGCACTAACTAGCCATATTTGGGTAAAAGATCTTGCTGATAATAGTGAATACCAACTAACCAGTGAGCATGCTATTTACGGGAAGCCAGAGTGGTCGCCTGACGGCACCCAGATTGCTCTGCATAGAAGTGAGAACAACAATGATAGTGCTGAATCAAGAGAGTGTTTTGCTATTACGAGTTTGTCGTTTGCCTTAGCAAAAAACTCACCTCAACCGGTGAGACAATTGATTCCTTGTGAAAATGAACTTATTACATCATTAACTTGGTTAACAAATCACTCTCTGGCTTATACATTAGGAAATGAAAAAAATAATCCTGTTATTGAAGTGAACTTAAATAAAAAAACAAGACGTATACTTTATCAAAACAAAAATAAAGTAAATTATGAGCTAACATTTTCTACGCGTAATAATAAGTTAGCTTTTTTACAAGTTGCAGAGTCAGAAAAAAATAACATTGTATTATTTGATGTTAATACTGGTGTTTTTGAAGAAGTCAGACTCAATTTCCCAAAGGATTATGATGACCGACATTGGAGTGGAATGAATTGGCATCCCCATCAAGACCGCTTTTTGATATCGAATAACCAAAGCTTAATTGAAGTAACGACGGAAGGTGAATTTATCGAATATCCGATGATGACTTATCAGAGGATATACGATCCTGTATATCATCCAACGGGTGATAGCATCGCGGCAACGTTAGGGTTGGCTGATTTTGATATTGTCGAACTTGATTGGAGTAATCATAAGCAAAGTTTGAATGTCTCTCCCGATAAAAAGCTATTTCGCTCTAACGTGAGCGAAGGCGGTGCAAAGTATCGACCTAAAGTTCAAAGTCGTACTAATGGTATTCAAGAAGTTGTTTTTGTTTCAAATCGAAGTGGTAGTTATCAATTGTGGTTTGATAATGGTAAACAGTCGAAGCAATTAACTCATTTTGCTAAAGGCAAACAAGTAGGCTCTTCGGTATGGTCTCCTGATGGCAACTTAATAGCGATAAATATTGATAACCAATTACAGCTATTAAACATTGATGGTAAAGTTGAGCAAGTCGTTAATTCGTTAAACCTAGTTAATATTTATCAGTGGGTAAACAATAATAAAATACTTATAAGAACCATCCAAAACGAACAATCACAAATACTTCTGTTTGATATTAGTAGTGGCAAGTCAACTGTACTTTATCAAGGTGCAGCCTATTGGGCACAGCTTGATTCACAACAAAATTTATATTTATCTGATAATAAAGGCATAGTTTTTGAAGTTGTTGATGGAGAAAAAATACAGGTAGATAAAATGACTCAGCATGTAATACAGAGAACCTTTTTTATCAGAGAGGACATGCTATTTTTTAATGATCATAATGGTGGGTTCTGGCAATTTAATTTGCAATCAAGCAAGGTATTATTATTGGCAAAACGTAACGCCAGAGCATTAAGACTGGATGATGTGGATATTAAAAATAAGCGCTTACTTTATTTGAATTATGTTCAAGGTAGGAAAGAAATTGTACTATTTCATTAAGAAAAACCATGGTTTACATAGCTACTGAAGGACGTTTTATTTTCCAACAGTAGCCTTACGAACTCGAACAAACATTAACCTACATCATAGGCGAGCTCGGAAGCTTGATGGATAGCTTTACGAATTCGAACATAAGTACCACATCGACATATGTTTGTCATAACGTTATTAATGTCTTCATCACTAGGGTTCGGATTCTGTTTTAGTAACGCTGTTGCTGCCATAATCTGTCCACTTTGACAGTATCCACATTGTGGCACATCGACATTTTTCCACGCGGTTTGCACCGCTTTCTCGACACGATCTGATAAACCTTCAATGGTTTTTATTTGTTGGCCATCGAGTGAACTTAAGGGAATAGAACAAGCCCGTACAGCATGACCATTTAAATGCACAGTACAAGCACCACATTGACCAATACCACAACCAAATTTAGTACCCTTTAGGTTAACGGTGTCACGTAAAAACCATAATAACGGCATATCTAGTTGTTCAGAAACTTGGTGAGTAATGCCATTGACAGTAAATGAAATTGTCATAATTTAACTCTCCATTGAGATAAATAGTTTATAGATTCTTTTTCTAAGATTGATGTTGTCATAATTTAGCTATCCATTGAGATAGGCAATTTTCGGATTCTCTTACCTGTTGCTGCATAAATAGCATTTGCTAACGCTGCTGGTGCAGGTGCCGTTGGCGGCTCACCTACACCTGTAGGAGGATGATCATTTTCTATAATGACAACCTCTAGTGTGGAAGGGGTGTCGAACATTCTGATCCAAGGTTGTTGATCAAAGTTTTTATTTACGACACGACCATCACTAACTTTTGCATCATTAAACAAGGCTACATTTAAACCATCAATAAAGCCGCCTTCCATTTGGTTACGAATATGATTGGGATTTAACGGTAAGCCACAGTCAATAGCTCCCCAAATGCCCGTTATTTTCATAGGCCCATCGGCGCGACTATCGACTTCGACGACAAAAGCTGCATAAGTGCCAAAGGTAAAATGACCGGCTAACCCAAGACCAACCCCTTTAGGCCGTTTATTTTGCCAATTAGCTAAGTTGGCAGCTTCTTGATAACACTTAGCCATACGGCCACTATCGATGACTTTAGCGCCATAACCTCGATAGGAATATTCTTTAGCGTCACCCAATAATGTTAAACGATGGTCAAGAGGATCTTGATTATTGGCGTGAGCGACTTCATCCAACATGCTTTCCACGGCAAATGCAAACTGTAAATGACCGGGACCTCGCCAAGCACCTGTAGGTATGCCTGTCTTTTGGTAATAGCTATCAACTTTATAGTTTTCAATTAATTTATAAGGAAAGCATTGTTCACGTAAACTGCCGTCAATTTGACCTTGGCGATGATGCCAAGCAATAAGTTTTCCTTCTTTATCTAATCCAGCACGCAGGCGAGTATAAGTAGATTGGCCAAAATAATCTTGAGCCATTTCATCTTCACGGGTCCAAACAAGCTTTACAGGGCTATCTATTTCCTTGGCAAGCAAGGTGGCTTCAATGACAAAATCGTTGTTATAACGTCTGCCAAAACCACCGCCCATGCGTGTCGCTATTACCTCTACGTCGAGAGGATCTACATCGGCATATTGTGCTACGGCTGTGGCAACACGTGTTGGAAATTGATGACCCGTGATGATTTTCGCTTTTTTTCCTTGAATATGAACGATAGCGTTAAAAGGTTCCATACACGCATGAGCAAGTAAAGGCACTTGATAAGATTGGTCGATGACTTGTTCTGCAGTGTTGAATGCTTGAGTGATATTACCTTCTTTTATTAGGTTGTTGCCCTCCTTATCACCGAGACAAAATTTTTCAAAATCGCTCATTATTGATTGCGAACTTTCATTCGCCCAAGGGCCCTTTTGCCAAACAATAGCTAATGCCTTTCTCCCTTGAACAGCGGCCCAATAATTTGTTGCGATAACGGCAATACCGGCGGCGATTTCTTTTATGCCATCGTTATCTATAACCTTTTCGATTTTTACCGTTTTTATAACACCTTTGACGGCGAGTGTTTTTTTGTCGTCAAAAGATTGCACATCACCGTGAAAATATGGGCAGCGTTCGATCACGGCATAAACCATGTCAGGAACTTCCATATCTAAGCCAAATAGTGGTGCACCAGTAATGATCTCATCAATATCTACTGTGGTTATATCTTGCCCAAAAATTTTATAATCGGCTTTTTCTTTTAATTTAAGTGTATTATTAGGGATGGGCAGGGTACTTGCTTTATCGGACAACTCACCATAACTTGCTTTTTGTCCCGTACTTTTTCGATAAACAAAGCTTCGCGATGTCGTTAATTGTGACTCCGGACATTGCCACTGAAGCGCTGCTGTTGAAATCAATAATTGTCTTGCTGTTGCACCAGCTTGCCGTAAAAAATCCCAATTACGACGTACAGCATGACTACCGCCGGTGTTCATATCTGCGTATTTATATTTCACGCCTCGGGTGGATTTTTCTAGGTAGGTTTTTGCGGCAGTACACGTTACTAACGACCAATCAGCATCTAACTCCTCGGCAATCATCATCGCGCCTGTTGTTTTCATGTGTTGTCCCATATCTTGTACAGGAGACGCAATGACAATGGAGTTGTCAGGGTTTATATGAAGGTATACAGACCAGCTTTGTTCTGTTTGCTGAGGCGTTTTCCCAGTACCTTTGGCAAGCACAGGCATATTTATCGTCATTAACATGGCGCCAGCAGAAGCTGACAGGCTTAAAAATCGGCGTCGAGAAATTTCCATAATCACACTCTATTAGCTTTTCTCTTAGTGTAGAGTGAAGGAAAATAATTAGCTTGGCACCTTGTCTTATTAAATAGGGAATTCGTCGAATAAATAACCATGAAATGTTGCAAAGTATTACATCCTTGTAAGGGGGAATACTTTGCGTAAACTCTTGGTTATTTATTAAAGAGCATATTTCGAAGGGTATTATCTTTGTCGATAACATGATGTTTTAACGCGGCGGCAATATGTATAAAAATAAACACTACAAATACATAGGCCAATATATTATGGATAAGTTTGGCCGTTTCATAAATGTCACGATTAAATGGTTCGTTATGTCCTGCAACATTGATATTTTCAGGAATGATAACTAGGTCAAAAAGATGCACACTAAAACCACTGAAGCCGCTGTTTAATAATCCTGTTATGGGCATGATGCATAGTAAAATTATTAATAGCTTATGTATAACATCAGCCCATCGGCTATTTTTTTGTATTGCAAGCGATTGCCAAGGGTGGACTATGCGCCAATATAACCTGATGCCAACGAACAAACTAAAAATTACTCCTAGTGATTTATGCCATTGATAATAGCTGAGAGAATATTCAGTATTTTTCATTGTAAAGCCCAAAACAAGCATGGTTAAAATAAAGTATGCGAAGCCCCAGTGGAGAATTTTAGTTATATTATCCTTTTTAGTATTCATGAAATTCCTTTAGTGCAGCTGACTTGTGCGACTTGTAATTGTACCTTCGCTATTAACATCTACTTGATATGGCGTTGCATAGACATCGTAGGCTTTAAAGGTCGCATTTTTGTGGTCAAAAATAAGTGGCATATTAATGTCAAATTTTTTCGAAAATTGTTCAGCTGAATCTTCATTGACGTAAAAAGAACTGATGATACCTAGCCATTGTCGGTCTTTGTTGTCTTCAACCAGTTTATTAAGTTGGGCGAGCTTTTGCTGACAGTCTGGAAAGTGGGGCATAGGGCAAAGTGAGTCCATAAATACAATACTCAGTGTTTTGTTTGTTATTAAGTTATTAAGCACAGTTTGTAGAGTAATAAATTGACCTTGCATAGACGGTAGCGAAAAATCAGGAGCATGATCGCCAGGCATAGGTTTATGCAGCTTAAGCACTTGATTTTTATCAGTTGCTATAACGTTATTAACGACGAATGCAGAGGGCTTTTGAGCTTGCTTTATAGGCGCTGCGATAATTGCTCCATCATGTAAATACTCTTTACTGATGTAAGTTGTTAATGCGTTGCCATCGCCTGAAAATAGCTTTTTATTACCTTGAAGTAAGACATGGTATGGTGATTTCCAAACATTTAGAGAGCGCATTATTTTTGAATTTCGATCAAGAATTAACGGTGTTATTTTTGGAAAATATTGTTGAAATTCTGATAGCTGTGCTTGGGTAACATTAATTTCCGGTTGTAGCCAAACTTGTTGACTGTTATGCAGAAATGCTTCTGGTAGTGAAGCAACCATAACTTCGTCGCCCAAGCCTTCATAACTTCGCCAGATATCGATAAAAATTAAATGAGTTATTTTAGATTTATCGAGAATAACCGTGTTTGCCAGTTGCTCGGGTAAACTTGTTGTCTCTGCTGTCGACGTTGCTTGTACCATAGACGGAAAGAGGGAAAGATTAATTAACGTAATTAATAGAATTAGTATTCTCATTATCTTCTCCTCATATTTTTGAAGCTTGTGTGGTAAGTTCTTGGCAGCGGGTTGGTATTATCGGTAAGCGTTTCAGGTGACCAATCTTTTATTTGTTGAGCTAGTTGATCAGTGGCTAAAAATGTTCGGTAGGCAATTTTTCCATCACGGTCGATTAAAATGTGATGAGGAGTGCCGATCACACCAAAATTACTGGTTAGCTCTCCCTTTTGATCAAAAAATGTTGGCAGGTTATAGCCCTTTTCACTGTATAGCTTTGTTATGTTGTCAATAGAATCATTGATACCAACATTGACAGCAACCACTGCTATGTCATCGCCATATTGATCATAAATACTTTGTAGATGAGGAAATTCCGCTTTACAGTAACTGCACCACGTTGCCCAAAATTTTAGATAAATAGGCTTGTTCCCTTTTAGTTCGCTTAACTTTATCTGTTCTCCGGTAATGGTTGTAACTGAGAAGTCAGGCGCAAAGTCGCCTTGCTTTAATGTTTTTGCGCTAAGGTTAAGTGCGATCATAGTTAATGATATTGCGATCACTGATAAATAAGGTTTTTGTAAAAATTTCATAATTTTTCCTATAAAGTTTGTAAAAATAAATAGATTGCTATGCCCACCATCATGCTTGCCATCAGCCATTTGCTGAGGTTAAGCCAAGCACCAGAACGTGGTAATGAAGTTAATATGCCGCTAATGCTGCCCGCTAAAATCAGTAATGCACTCATACCAAAAGCAAAAACAAACATTAATAATGCAGCCCAATATTGATCGCCTGAAGCTGCGACATACATCAGCAACATACCAAGTACCGGGGATGTACAAGGCGCCATAATCAGTCCTGATAAACAGCCCGTAATGAAAATATTGAATATCGGTGAACGTGTTTTGATTTGATGATTAATGACGAGATTTGGTAACCTAATCCAGCCCAAAATCCACAAGGCCATGCAAAGACAAAATAGCGCAACAAAAATCAACGCTGCTGGATGACTTGCGATCGTGCCAAATAGCTGACCGGTACTTGCAGCCAATATTCCCAATGCTGCATAAACCAGTGCGAGGCCAAAAACGTAAATTAGTGAAAATGCAAAACCTTGTAATTTCGTTTTGGTTTGACTGCCAATAACTGAAACCGTGATTGGTAGCATAGGGTAAATACAGGGGGTTAAACTGGTTAAGAGCCCTGTTATAAAAACTGCGGCAACAATAAATAAAGATTGCTGGCCATTTTGTAATGCCGTCTGAATAATGATCTCCATCATTAATATCTCTGTAAGCGATTAGATGAAGCTAGTTATACGGGGTTCGAACAAGAGAGTTATCAAAACGAGATAAAATCGAAGTAAAATCTTTATGATATTTTTATTTATGCTATTAAAACAGGTGGTTATGTTTTTAATTTATCTGTTGTTAAGTTGTTATTTATAGCCTTGTTCACGTAGAATACAGATTCTTTTAGTTGTAACTCTCAAATGGAAAGCATGCTTAACTATCAATTTTCCCGATTTTATTTTGATGTCAGTAGTGGCAGCCTAATTGTCGGTCGACATAGCGAGTCACAAGATGAAATACAGCTGAGAAATAAGGTTGCCAATTTACTCACTTATTTAATTGTCCATAGAGAGCGAGTCGTTAGCAAAGAAGAGCTATTAAAAGAGCTGTGGCAGCATGGTGATTATCGAGAAAACTCATTAACACAAAGCATACGAGAGCTACGCACGGCGCTGGGTGATACCGCTAAAAACTCTTCGTTTGTTAAAACCTATCCGCAACGTGGTTATCAATGGGTATGTAAATTAGTTGATGACAACCAACAAACCGGTAACGTTAATACTGATAGTCTTAATACCAATAGCGTTAATAAAGAAACAGTAAAAGAAGAAACGTTAAAAGAAGAAACGTTAAAAAAAGAAATATTAATAGACACTGACTTAAAAAATCTTGATACAGCCGCTGTTATAGAAATATCTAACAGCCAACACTTTTTAGCTAAATATAATAAAGTGATTGGCTTTGTTTGCTTAATGACGATACTGGTTGCTGGATACTTTTTAAATCCGTTAGAAAATACGCAAGTAAACAAGATAGTAACTACGGAAATAACCAACGGTGCACAATCGTTATTAGTCTTACCTTTTATTAATGCCACCGACGACCCCACGATGGCTTGGTTAGAGCTTGGTCTCGCTGATATGTTAGCTGTTGATATGCAAAGAAATAATCAACTTAAAATAACACCACCGGCAATAGCTAATGCGTTTTTACTTGAAGCACAACTTGAGTGGCCAACATTACCGGTGCATATTCGTAGCTTACTTAAAGAGCATCAGATTCAGGTGGCATTATTTGCCAGTGTTAGAATTCATAAACAGCAACAAGTACTCGACTTCCAACTTATTTATGCCGATGGCAATACCAAACAAGGCAGTATGAGTTACCCTTCCTTGCCAGGAGCTGCTCGTTCCATCAAACAACAATTACTGCATTTATTAAACCCTCAACAAAGTAAAAAAGCTTTACCTGAAGAAAATCCTATTGCAGCGTTAGCACTGGCTGAGGGGATGCAAGCTTTACAAAAAGAAGGCGCTTTACAAGCACAAAAATACTTTCAGGCATCATTAACCTTAAATGACTCAAGTCAATGGACACGGGCTTATCTTGCACAAAGTTACTTTATATTAGGTCGCTGGCAAAGCGCTGAACAGATTTTTGCTGAGATCCCCATCGATAATATTGCACAAGATCCGAGTTTGGATGCCTTTGTTCAATACTGGCGTGCCGAATTAGCATTTCGTCGTGGCGACACGGATTTTGATATTCAAATTAATGAGGCTGTGAAAAAAGCCGAGTTTGCCGTTGATAGTAAACAAATGGTATTAAGTTATCGTCTAAAAGCTAGGGTTTCTTGGCAAACTATGGATTGGTCGGGGTATCAGCAATGGTCAGCTAAAGCCGATAGACTTTTTGGATTAAAAAATGACTTGAATATTGAAGCGGATAAACTTTTCTATTTAGGTAACCCCAGTAATGTCGGCTTAGAAGTAAATCCTGATAATGACTTAGAAAAAAATCAGCAATATTTACTACAAGCATTAAATTTTTATCAGCAATTGGGCGATCAAAGTATGGTTGCCGCTAGCCACTTTGCTATTGCTCAAAATTATACTTTTACGCTGAATATTCGGCAACAATCGTTGCAACAAGCGCTAGACTTGTATCGCCAACTTCAACATCCTTATGAACTTGCCATGGCACTTATTTATGCTGGTTTTTATCAAATGCAATTACATGATGGTATCGCAGCAAGTGGTTACTTTAGCGAAGCAAAAACTATTGCGACTGAACTAAATGCTAAGCCATTGATTATTGATAGTGATTTCTACTTGGCCTTTGCTAATTTGGACCAAGGCCTAGACCAAAGCGGATTAGGACGCCATGGCAAAAATGAAACAAAACTGCGTGAAGCGATAATGCAATTACAACGCTTTATCAAAGCTGAACCTGGGAAAATTATGACGGCTAACGCTCTGGTATTTTTAGGTTGGGCAAACACGGAATTGGGACATTTTGATTTGGCCTTGCAACAGCTGGCGCAAGCGAAAGATATTAATGAGCAATATAAAATGCCAACCACGTTTGGTTATAGTAGTTATTCAATGATGCGTATTTATCTAGAACGTGGAGATTATGATGCTGTGACCGATATGGCTGATGAAACCATTACTACCCGTTTGCAAGCAAGTTTTCTCGCGCGCGCCTTTTATGAAAAAGGAAATGTTGAACAAGCAATAAAGGTATTAAAAGATCTTAAAAAGAACCTGCCACAACAATGGCAACAAGCCGATGAACAACGCCTTGCACAATATCAAGGCGCATTAAATGGTGAAAAGCTTAATTTAGGTTCGGAGCCAAAAGCCCATTTAACGTATTGTGAGTCTGATTGGGAATGGTAAAGATAAAGATAAAGATAAGTTGATTAGTAGGGGATACACAGGTTTGGTGGTAAATTCCTTTAAAAATAATGACTTAATCGTAGTGGGGTGATTGTTAATCTAAGACTAAAATAACAATCAGAGTTATGACTACTCTTTGCATATTGGTGAGAAAATATAAAAAATATTTTCCTTATATTTTATAATGCGTTTTTCTTTTATGTTTCTGAAACTTCTCAGTAACATACCCCGTTCAGTCTACAAATCATGTTAACTTAATGAAAACAAAGTAGATAATGTTCGATTAAGGTTAGATATTACTGAGACTTCTCAGTAATATTCAATAGTTGTTAGAAATAATCAAAAAAATAAAAATTAAGAGTTTGAAATTAAAAAGTTTTACGATAGATTGTAAAGTCATCTAGTAGATGGGAATTACTGATACGTCTACATAATATACTGTTATACGCTGGAGAAGGCATGGAGAAGCTTCAGGAAATCATTCGACAATGTAATTCGTTAACGGCTGAAATGAAGTGTAAACGAACTCCTAGAAACGTAGCCGCAACAGCTTTATTTGATCTTAGCTATGAACATGCAGCGTCTATTGATATTTTATGTGACCAAGGTAGGCACGGTTCTGCGGCAGCTCTATTTCGTTCCTGTGCAGAAGCTTACATTCGTGGTAGCTGGGTTTTATATTGCGCGACCGATGTGGAAGTAACAAACACATTGGAAAGTAATAAAAAAGGTAAACCATTAAGTACGTTGGTAAACGAATTGATCGATAAAGATCAAGGATATGATTTTTTAACCCGTTACGCGAAAAGCTCTCTCAAAAATATTCTAGATAGCTTATCACATGGTAAAAGTACACAAATAGGACATCGTTTCGATGGAAATAGTATTGGGTTTATTAATGACCCTGAAGTTATAAAAGTCCTTATACAAGAAGCGTGTCTTTTTTCTCTTTTATCTCATGCGTCGATTGCTGAGATAGCCCAAGATGAAAGTATGGGAGCCAAAGTAACAGAACTTTTTGAACAAATGCATAAAAGCGTATAAGAAGAATTTAAAGCGGGACTGCTAACAGTTTGCTCCACATTTTAACAAGCAATTATCAGCCCCTTAAATGGGCGTTAATTTATCAATTGGAAACAAAATGGTTATTTTAATAACTGTTAGTGTATTTAGTATTTTCTTTTGTATTTATATAGCAAAGTCTAGGGGAGCTAGTACTAATTTTTGGGGGCTTATGAGTATAATTTTTGGTCCACTCGCTATTCCGTTTGTATTTTTTTCAAAGCCTAAAACTAAATCCAATCAATCTGAGAAATAGATTGGTTAACTATACATATAACAAGTCATTTAAAGCAGGACAAAAAACATTTGTTTTTTACTCCTTCGTCGCTTATTTTAACCAACTATTTTTAGCCTCTTAATGAGGCGTTAAGTGCAAAAGGATGTCACGCATGAAAAATCCATTAACTTTATTAGTTGTTAATAATCTTAAAGAGTCACTTCAGTTTTATACAAAAACTTTAGGCCTAAATTTAGTTGAAGAGTATGCTGATTGCATAAAGTTGAAAGCTGGTGAGCATGAAGTAATAATGTTTCAAGGAACAATGGAAGCAATAAACTATGAGCACGGATATAATTCAAACTCATCATTGGTGCTTACTGTAAGTAATTTGGACGAAAAAATTAACGAGTTAAAATCAAAAGGTGTTGTTTTTGTACATAAATCACCTAATGAAAATAGGTGGGGGCGCTATGCTGCTTTTAAAGACCCATCAGGGATCGTAAATGAACTAATGGAGTTTTTCACCTAACAAGTGACTAAGTAACGGAGCTGCTAAGATTTTGCTCGATTTCGCTTCGCTACAGAGTTTGGCCAAACATTATCAGCTCATTATTAGGGCGTTAGGTGCCAACGCATTCAAAGGACTTGTCGCAATATGAAATTTGGTATTACTTTAATAATTTGCATTTTAACATTTGTAACAAATGCTGATGAAATTGTCCCTGAACATGTTGAATTAGAGGGGACGTTTAAATTCAGCATGAGAGATAGTTCTGGGGAGCCTCATTTTGAAAGCTATATTAAGTCTTCATCAGAACTAACTTCTGCATCTTCATGCAAAATACAAATAACAGCAGATGATGATTTCTACAATACTTACCCTGTAGATGTAAATTTATACACACTTGATGATGAGATAGTTCCATTCATACAAGCCAAGTCTATATATATCGATGAAAATAGTAGGTATAGGAATAAAACAATTCATTCAGCCTCACTTTCTATCGCAAACTCAATAGCAAATGATAAAACTTGGCATAAGGATACGATAAAAGGCAATTATGTACTCTTTGCTCCAAGCCTAGATGCGGGGCAGTTAATATTTCACCACATCACTATGGGGCAACCTCTGAAGATTGAATTAACAAAGCAAGGTAAGCCTTCTCAAGTAACTATTAATGTGCCACCATTATCAATAAAAGTGGCATCTTTTGCCCGTAAGTGCATGAAATTAATTGATGTAAGTACATAAGGCTTATAACAAGCAGTTAAAGCGGGGCAAATAATAGTTGGCTGCTTCCGCTCCGCTACACATTTTAACCAACTACTATTTGCCCTTTAACAGCGCGTTAGATTTTTCTTAACTTGAGTCGAAGTCTGAGATACAAATGGATTATTGTATTAATCCATTTGTTATGACCTCTTGTGATTACAAAAGTGATGGGGAGTATATTAAATATGGAATGCGGTCATTCGTAAATTAAGGATAATAACTAGATGAAAAAAATGCTTTTGGCAGCAACATTTTCTGCATTTTTCACTTTTACCGCACAAGCAGATACTGTTGGTTTATATTTGGGAGGCCAAATTTGGCAAAGTGAAGCAAGCGGTGTTTTTGGTGAAAAAAACATTCTAATTGACTCTAATTTAAAAAAAGAACAGCAAAGTAACTACTTTGTTGCCGTTGAACACCCTTTTCCTTTGCTGCCGAATGTACGCATTTCAAGTATGACACTTGATACCACAGGTAAAACTACTTCAACGCAAGAGTCTTTTAGCTTCGACGATGAAATCTTTCATATTGATGTTGATGTCGATGTGGATGTTGATGCCAGTTTTAATGTCAGTTATGTCGATTACACCCTATATTATCAATTATTTGATAACGGCTTATTTTCATTTGATTTTGGTGTAACCGCTAGAGATTTTGATGGTGCAGTCACTGAAACGGAGACAACCATTACTGTTACTACAAGTGATGATGGTGGTTTGGATGCAGAAGAGCACCCGGAACATGGTCATATTGTTACAGAAACCACAAAGACTGTTACTGCGAGTAATATAAAGGCAAATGATATTGTGCCTATGTTGTATGTTGCCACTAATATTAGCTTGCCGTTAACGGGTCTAAGTGTATTTGCCCAAGGTGATTTTTTATTAATAGATGATCATTCACATTATGACTATCAGGTAGGTTTAAGTTACGGCCTAGTTGATAATAGGATGATGGATTTTAATCTGACCTTAGGGTATAGAGCCGTTAAAATGGAATTTGAAGATTTAGACAACTTATATACAAATCTTGAATTTAAAGGTGTTTTTATCGGCGTAATTGCACACTTTTAAAGGCTAAAATTTTAACAGAGGTATTATAAAAAACTAACAAGAAGCTAAACAAGAACAAAAAACAGTTGGCTTTTGCTCTTGCGTCGCTTATTTTAGCCAACAATTATTTGCTTGTTAATGTGGCGTTTGTTTTCAGCCATAATATGGAGATTACCTTGAAAAAACTTATTGTTATAATTTCATCACTAATTTTATTGTCAGGATGTGTATCTTTTAAAAGCCCTATACCTGTCGGTTATTCTGGAGAAACTACTTCAATTAAAGATTCTTATTCAAATCACGAAGGTTCGACAGCCCACTTTTATATTGTGAACAAAATAAACGGTATGTTTATAGAGGATAGTGGCTATAAAACACGTGTTGTTAACTCTGGCAGGGGCTTTAATATGACTCCTACTATGGTATCTAGACAAGTGGCAACAATAGAGCAAACGATAACTATTGCTGGTTTTGTTCAGTTTGCTACGGATGGTCAAGGGATGTTTGGCGATAGTATGTTAGTAAGCGGAGATATTAAGTTCACTCCTAATGTAAATGAATCTTACAAAGTTAATGGTAAATTAAACAAACATGGTTCAGAAGTTTGGCTTGAGAACTCTAAAGGTGAAGTTGTTAGCGAAGTAGTAAAATCTTCTTCTAAAAAAAGCTAACTCATTTTAACCCGCTATTATTTGCCGCTTAACGTGGCGTTATATGTAAAATTTGTCCACTGGTCCAAAAGTAGAGGTTCACATGTCCTTAGATTTAATCATGATATTTTCATTAACTGTATTTCTGACATCAATAATACCAGGACCAAGCATGTTGTTGGCTTTAACTCATGGAATGCAATATGGTGCAAAAAAAACGATTATATCTGCTCTGGGTAATGTAACGGCGACCTTTATACAGGCACTTATTTCTGTTGTAGGGTTGGGGGCACTCCTTGTGGCTTCAGAAACTGCTTTTGAAGTTATTAAGTGGTTAGGGGCTGGGTACTTAGTTTATATGGGCGTTTGTATGGTGCGCTCCTCAAAAGAAGCCAGAGTAGACAATGAGAAAGGTGAATTAATTGAACGATTCTCTCCACTTAAAATGTATTTTCAATCCTTTTTAGTCACTGCTGGAAACCCTAAGGCAATTATTTTCTTTGGGGCGGTTTTTCCTCAATTCATTGATAGCAATATGCCTCTCATTCCACAAGCCATAATACTTGTTAGTATCTGTGCGTTAAGTGCGTTTTGTTGTTTTATGGTTTATGGAATTGGCGGTCAAAAAGCTTCCTTCTTGTTTTCTAAAAGCACTGTTGGAGTATATGTAAAGAGAGTTGTAGGTTGTACTTTTATTGGTTCAGGGGTTGCACTTGCATTCTCTGGTAAATAATACACATAACTAGCTGTTGACTATGATCCCAAAAGATAGGCCATCACTGCGCGATTTTAGCCTAACTTTTCCATAAATTAACAGGGCGTTATAAGTCTTCTCAATACTAGAGTTTAAATCAACTATGAAATGTTCCGTATACATTGCAACAAGTGCAGATGGTTTTATTGCAACACCTGAAGGAGGTGTTGATTGGTTGCATGCAGCAGGCAATCAAGATGCTGATATGAGTGAAAATCCTGATATGGGTTTTAATAACTTTATTGAATCTGTTGATTGTATGATTATGGGACGAAAGTGCATGGAAGTTATTTCAAGCTTTAATTTGACTCCAGAGCAGTGGCCTTATGGCGATACCAAGATTTATGCGTTAAGCCATTCAATGAAAAAGCCTCCAGAAAATTTACTCGGTAAAGTAGAAATGTATTCGGGTGATATTTTCAAACTTATAAGCCAACTAGAAGCTAAAGGTTTTAAACATGCTTATATTGATGGTGGTGCAACTATTACATCCTTTATTAATCTTCAACTTATTAATGAAATTATAATTACCAAGGCACCGGTTCTTTTAGGTAAGGGGATTCTGCTTTTCGGTGAAATCAATAATACTATTAAGCTTGTAAATTCAGAGGCTACAGCATTTCCAAATGATTTTATTCAAGAAAGGTTTGCTGTAAATTACTTATAACAAGCGGTTTAAAAAAGACAAAATACAGTTGGCTTTTGCTTCTTCGCCCTTTATTCTAGCCAACTATATTATTGCCCATTAACACGGCGTTATGTGCCTTAATCTAACTTTCAGCAATTCCCCATTTCTTTTCGTTTGATCATTTGTAATAAGCCAAATATTCCTACCATGCTTGAAACTAGTAAGGTCACAGCAATCCCCATTGGAGTGGTAATCCACATTCCTACCACTAACAAATAAGAAGTACCAAGAACCCATATATAATCACCAATAGAAAAGTAGGTAACTAAGTGCTTGCTGGGCATGAGCTTTAACGAAGCCCAGATTAAATGTAATCCATTTAAAAACAAGCCAATTCCAAGAACGGTAAATACTATACTAGGAGCTTGATTGTTCGTACTTAAAAAAACTCGAACTTCTTCTGGTAAAAAGAAAAATGTAATCCCAAACCCAATACAACTAAAAGCATTTGCCTTCATAATATTACTTAACGTGATCATTTTTTTAGTCCCATGTATACTTAGTTGACATAACTATAATTTAAAGGTGCCTCCTATGTCAACAAAGTTGACAATAAATAAAGTTCCAATGGTAGAAAGCCAATCTCTTCAATTAGTTCTTGCAGCAGCTCAAGTACATGAAAAAACATCTTTATATCTTTCCGAATCTTTAAAAAAGAAAGGCTACAAATTTGCATCACCTTCAATATTAAATTTTCTAAGCACTTTAGAGTGTGGAGTAAATTATGGCTCTGAAATAGCCCGAAATCTGGGCGTCTCTAGGCAAATGGTTGCGAAGACAGTTAAAGAGTTATGTAATGCTAATTACTTAGAACAACGAGATGGGGTGGGAAAACAAAAACAAATTATTTTCACTAAAACAGGCGAGCTTTTGATGTCTGATGCTAGACAGTTATTGTCAGATGTTGATAGTGTATTGAATAAAGGAATGGATGAAATTCAATTAAAGACAACGGTCACTAATTTGGAAAGTATCCAAAAGATCATGACTCAATTAAGTGGCACCTAACAAGAGACTATGGCGTCAATAGTTAATTTTATACTTTTGGCGCTTCCCACATAACTCCATCTCTCAGCATAGAATTTAAGATCACAATCATCTTTCTGATGCAGGCTATTATTGCTACTTTCTT
>Ga0209396_1000263_pt1 | contig 65747 bp, 42 predicted proteins | sample GOMGulsemesocosm_6_FD_184638 | JGI IMG/M metagenome (GOLD analysis project Ga0209396, IMG submission 184638) | Methane-oxidizing microbial communities from mesocosms in the Gulf of Mexico - GOM8C Gulf of Mexico (SPAdes) (version 2) | ecosystem: Environmental > Aquatic > Marine > Cold seeps... | reverse complement strand
AGTTGACTGGTTCCGTTTCGCTTTAAATTTTAGCCAAGTATTTTTTGCCCCGTAATGGGGTGTTTTATAACAGGGAGTACTTATGAAAGCAGTCAAAATGATTTTAGCTCTTCTCTTGGTCATAAATTCTGTTATGCGAATGCGGGTTGGCAAATACGACAAGTTAAGATCAATCACGTACAAGTTGGCAACGCTAACTATTTTTACATAACTGTTGCTGGTGCTTCAGGTTGTGCAAATATGACAGGTGGAAAAGGTTGGTTAAGCTTTGGTTTGAATGAAATGAACGAAAGAAAGAAAATGTTAATGTCTTTAGCACTAACTATCCAGGTAAGTGGTCAACCTGTCGATGTTGGCTCTACTATCTCCGGTTGTAACTCTGTAGGTACTGCGGATTTACAATTTATTCGTTTGGGTGATTGGTCAAAATAGAAAAATAATAAGTTGCTTAAACTGAATGATAACAGTTGTCATCGTTTCGCGAATATAACACCATTATTTTTTTCTTAGCAAAACGTCATATATCGTCATTGTTTAAGTCATTATTATCTTTGTTATTTTTGTACGTGATTTAATGTTTTTTGTTCCTTGTTGTGGTAACTTTAGCGACATAAAATATGTTTTCATTTTTTGGTTACACAGTTTTCGCCTAAATGGATTTAGTACATATCACTCCACTTCCTCTTAGGTTTTATAAATTATATTTATGCTTTCCCTTAATAAGTTTTGTACAAACGGCTCAAATTCATGGGAAGCAGTTAAGTGGCGGCTCGTTTGTTAAATTTCCTGATTCAACACCATAACACTTTATATTTTTTAATGATCAATTAGAGTAATTAGAACAGAAAGAACGAGCGAATTTACTTTACCTAAATAAGTATAATTAATGTTTGGTCATTCCCTGACATAAATACTTTTAGACTTTATCAAGCAATTACAGACGATACTAAAATCAGAAAATATAACGTTTACCTTATAACAAAGAGTAAACGCTATTTATATATGAACTCGATATGCAGGAGGCTGTGAAACATGGGATGCCAATCAAAATGCTTACGGTAAATTGTTCGGCTATGGTAATAAGTCGCTTTAAATTTTTATTAAAAACATCAATCAAAGGAACACAGTAATGGAATGCAAATATAAATATATAAGCGCCATATTTTTCATCTTATTTTCTATCAGTAGTCATGCCGATACCACATGGATACCTATTAGCACTGGCGATATTACTATTATCATCCCTTTTACACCGACAGGCGACTTTCCTGCGCCAAGCAACACACAGCTTAGCCAAAGTGGTTCAACCACCACGTTAAGTTGGGCTGATATTCAACACGCTAGTCGTTTTGAAATACAAGCAAAGAATGCGCAGGGCGTATGGGTAAGTATTTTAATTACCGAAGACACTTTTGTCATCATAGATTCACGCTTTAGTGGTTACAGCGAAATAAGGGTTATGGCTTGTACTTATAATTCGTGTGCTAGTACCGGCATTTGGTCGGCGGGCGTTAATATTAATGCGCTGAGAGAAAGACGTATTATATTCATTCATACCGACTTACTTGGTTCTCCGGTAGCAGAAACAGATAAAAATGGAGTTATACAATAATGGAACAACGTTTTTTAACCGGTAGATGCGTTAAAGTATTTACGAACAATATTACAAGTGTACTACTTATTTTTACTTCATTATTTTCTTCAATTGCGGCTAGTAATGACTTTGAAACAACCGCTTCTCTAAAGAAAGATTATACAGGTATTTCAAATATTGATAAGGTTTCTAATCTTGATACTAGCCTTTTTGGAGAGGAGTATAATAATTACTCTGGCACAGTAAAATTTAAAAATTATGGAGCTCAACTTAAGCCTATAGGTAATTTAAATTTCACTTATACTATGTCTTATGATACCAATTTCCCTGAATTCACTGGCTGGTTAGAAAATATTCCTAGAATTGAAGTAAGCTATGCTATGACAGCTTATCCTTCTAAAAGAACATTTATGTCTGATGGTTGGGCGACTGGTAATCATTGCTCTGGTAATCAAGAAATTACGCCACCCTCTTCAGGTAATAGTGGTAGTTATTTCGACTTGCCCAGGTCATTTTTTTCATCCCCTAAACTAGTTATACCTAATAAAGTTAATGAGTTACTTTTAATTAATGACAATCCAGACAGTAATAGTGAAAGTCAATATATAACAAATAGTGGTTGGACCGTTGAATGTTATGTAGACCCTATTTCTGGGGGAGAGGGCTTTAAGGCCTTTGCTCCAAATGGTAATAAATATTATTTTACTAATAAAGCAAATATTGCAGGGATACATCAAAAAACAAGAAAACTTCAGAATGACTTCAGTCTAAAATATGCACAAGGTAGTCTCGCTTATACAGATGATACTTACTCTCAATTCTACGGTATTAAAATACCAGAAGCTTTATTTGTGAGTAAAATTGAAGATAGGTTTGGTAATTGGATTAAATTTCAGTATACACCGCAACAATTTACTGGTGTAGGCACACTAATTTCAGATAAATTTATTTCAAACCAATTAAGTAAGGTTTCTACAAGTGATGGGCAAATTATAGCTCTTTCATATGATGGTTTAAAAAAGCAAGTATCTTTGAATGGAAGGCACTGGAAATATTCTTATAATGAACTAGGAAAATTTATTGTTGAGTTACCTTCAAAACAGAAATGGCAATATGATCTGAGTTGGTCTACTGCATATATGCCTGATGCGGAAGGTGGTCCTCCTGCTTGTTACCTAGACTATTCAGGGCATCAAAATACCAGTATGTCTATTGTACATCCATTGGGAGCAGTCGTAGATTTTTCGTTTGATTTAACAAGAATTGACACTTCAAATCAATATAGTGGGGGGACAACTTGTCGTACAGCAGTAAGTTTAAAAACTAAAACAATAACCTATAATAATAACGCTTCGTACACATGGCAGTTCGCTTATTCTACTAATGAAGGCGCAAGAGACGGCGCTACTATATCGGATAAGCATAAGTTAAAAGAACCATTGCCAGAGAGTGTTGATGCATACCAAAACAAAATAGTAACAATTACACAGCCGGATCAAACATCTATAAAGTATTATGTTAACCGAAATGAAAAATCAGAGAGCTTCGGCTCCCTTACAGCTATAGAGTATTTTGATGAAAGTTCTGTTTTATTAAAGAGTATTGAATCGCTTTATGTTAAAGGCGCAGATGTTGGTAGCAAAATTAGGCATCGTGGCACATGGAATGTTAATACATCGCCAATGTATTTAACAAGCAAGCTAATTGAAGATCAACAAACAAATGATAAATACTTAACAGAGTATAGCGAATTCAACTTTTTTGGTGTACCTCAAACTGTCTATGAAAAATTTACAGATTCAGATAATACAGTTGAAAATGAAAGGTATTATAGTTATGGGCTTTTCAATGATTTTGTTCGTTGGCATATAAATCAACCTGCTACCACTTCAATCAGCACTGATGGCATTAATTTTACGACAATTAATGAAATAGAGTATTATCCAAGTGACCATGACACGTACTCAAGTCTGCCTAAATATGAAAAGTATTTCGGTACTTGGCAAAAGTATTACAAGTCTTATCATGTAGAAGGTAATGTTAGCCGTATTGAATATAACCGGAAATTAACGGGGGGTGACGGGATATGGAATTCTCAAAACCGTTTTGAGGTGTTCAGCAATTATAAACGGGGGATTGCTCAGACTATTACCGTACCTAATAGATATAGAATGGGGTCAGTAAGTTCACTACGTGTAGTTGATGATAATGGCTTGATTACCTCTATAACGGATTTTAACGGTAATACCACTGGTTATTCATATGATAATATTGGTCGTATACAAACTATCACAGCACCTACAGCTAAAGTGGGAGAACCTAACTGGCTAGATACCTTATACACTTGGTCATATGATGGTGGTAGCGATAGTACACAACCCAAGTTAAAAGTTGAACGTTGCATACTAAAAGAGGATAAAACCGAGTGTACAGACACAGCTGAACTGTTGGTTACTACTATTTATGACAGTTTATTACGGCCGTTAAATACGCAAACTACAGATGGAAACAATTCTGTATATCAAAACTCAAGATACAATGCACACGGCAATCTGACCTTTAAGTCATTTCTATCAAAAACAGCTACAGAACTTTTAGGTAGTAGCTATGAATACGATGGTTTACAACGACAGACAAAGCATATAATCAGTAATAGTGGCTACACCACAACCGAATACATAACGGGTAATAAAATTAAAATTACTGATGCCGGTAAGAATATTAATAATACAAAGCACACAACAACAACAACATATTTAGCGTACGGCTCACCAAACTATGAACAAGTAACTAAAATCTTATCACCTGAGGGGGTTACAACTGATATCAGTGTAAATATTTTTGGGAAAACTGAGTCAATAACACAAACAGGTACGGGTACCTTCACTACAAGCCAAACTGAAACCCGTCTTTATAATACGGCTAAGCAATTGTGCATGATCAAGCGTAGTGATGTTGGCAATACTTATTTTGAACGTGAAACTAATGGCGAGATCAGTTGGCAAGCGCAAGGGGTTTCAGGCACTAGTTGTTCAGAACATGAAGCAACTAGTAGGAAGAAAGTAACGTTTTCTTACGACAATGTTGGTGAACAACACAGTATTAGTTATGGTGATGGTACAGCAGCACGTATTTTTAGTTTTGATAACAATGGTAATGTAAAAACGATTTACGGTGATGGTTTTAACCAAAGCTATAACTACAACAGCTTAAACCTCTTAGAAGACGAAGTATTGACGATAACTGGTCGTTCAGGCAACCTTAAATTAGATTATGGTTATGATTCTCTGGGGAATTTTTCTTCTCTTCGATATCCTGATGGTTTAGCTAAAGTAGACTATGTTCCTAATGCTTTTGGACAAGCTACCCAAGCAATACGTACCTATACTGATGCTACAAAAGATGTTTTCGTTAAAGGCTCTAAGAGTAAAGCAACGTATTACGCCAATGGTAGTATAGATACTTTTACCTATGGCAATAATATTGTACATAAAACCACCTTGAACGACAGGCGAATGCCAGCACAAATTACTGATAAGCTGGGCAGCAGCGACCGCGTTAACTTGTCATACCTATACGACAACAACAATAATATTACTAAAATAACCAATACCCGGGACGCTGGCATTTATAGTTTGTCAAACTTAACCTATGACGGGCTCGACCGATTAAAAAGTACCACAGGTGGTAATGGTATTGGTAGCACAACACTAACTTACGACGGTTTAGGCAATATACGTAAGTATAAAAATACCGGTGCATTTGATGCTCACGACCTAACTTATAGCTACAGTAATAACCGTTTAAGTCATGTTGTTAATACGGGGACCACCACCAAAGTGAGAGACTTTTCCGCGGCCGGTAGTTATGACGCCAGAGGTAATGTGCTTAAAAATGGTAATAGCGACGAGATAAATACTTTTAGTTATAACATAGCCAATCAAATGACTAGTGCAGGTGGCAATAGTTATGTCTACGACGGTTACAATCGCCGTATTAAAGCGCAAGACAGTAAAGGTATTAGCTACAGCATGTATAGCCAGTCGGGCAAATTACTGTATCGCGAGACCCCATCAGGTGGCATAAACTATATTCTATTTGGCAGTAAATTAGTGGCTAAGGAGGGCACTGGTGTGGTCTCAAGTGACTCGATAATGAACTACAAACCTTTTGGTGACAGCATTGAAACGCCTAAAGATGATGTAGGTTATACCGGCCATAAGTTTGATACTGACTTAGGGTTAAGTTATATGCAGGCACGATACTATGATCCAGTTATCGGCCGTTTTTATTCTAATGATCCGATTGGGTATACAGCGAAAAACCCTGTAATGTCGTTTAATCGTTATATGTATGTTAATAATAACCCTTATAAATATACTGATCCTGATGGAAAGCTATTAAACTTTGCAATTGGGGCTTTAATTGGAGGAATAGCTGAAGTAGCATCTCAAGCAATAGCAGGTAAAGGATTTAATGGTAATAAGATCGCTGCAAGTATGGTTCTAGGAGGAGTGACAAGTGGTTTATCAATAGTTGCATCTGCTGGTAAAGCCTTATCAGTTGGCTCTAAGGTTTTTAATGGCTCTCTAAGTGCTACTGGTGCTGCTGGTGAATCAATGATCCATGACTCTTTAGATGGAAAGGTTGCTGATTTAGGAAAAGCATTTACCTCTGCTGTTACTTCAGTTCCATTAATTGGCAATGCATCTACATTAAGTAAAATAGTTGGTGATACTGTAGGTAAAAAGGTAGCTAATGAGACGAAAGGACTTGTTTCTGAGGAGGTTAGCGAAGTCGCTTCAAAGTTAGCTGGAGGTAGTGCTGCGGCTGTTGTTGGTAGCGGTGTGAAAGGTTTGGAAAACTCAATTAAGGAATAGAGGTAAAAACGATGAAAAGTGATAGAAATGTATTCCTCAAGGTTTGGTTTATAGTCTTTAAATACCTATTCTTAACAATGTTAGCTGTTTTGATTTTTAGAACTTTACTACTTTTTTCAAATGGAGAAGGAGATACCGTGACTATGCTAAGTGTTTTTACGGGACTGTCAATTGCTCTATTTGGTACTGGAGCAATAGCTGCGCTTATCGCTTGGATTGCCTTCAAGTCAGAAAAGAAGAAGTGAAAAAATAATAAAAGGGGTCAGTAACACTTGAGAATTATTCTCATTCGACCGCTCTAAATTTTGAATCCAAAGCCCCTTGTGAAGTGTTCGCAAGGGGCTTTTTGTTGGCTGCTTTTGAAGCCAAAGATTAATTTTATTATTTCATTTTACCAAAATAGAAGACACCCCCCAAATTTCTTGTCCGGATAGAATTAAGCAACCCTTCATATTTTAGAAAAAATAGAAGACACCCACCCAAATAGGTTCTTCAATAAAAAAATAGAAGACACCCACCCAAATTAAAAAAATAGAAGACACCCACCCAAATGGAAATAATTTAAAATTCAACTAAACTTAAATCATCTCCATTTTTGAGTGGGCTTGTACGCATGGCTACCGCAAGAAAAAAGCAAATTAGTTTAATTGACACCCCTTATTATCATTGTATTTCACGCTGTGTTCGGCGTGCTTTTTTGTGTGGCAAAGATAAAGTCACCGGAACGAGTTTTGAACATCGCCGTGGCTGGGTAGAAGATAAGCTGTTAGCACTGGGGCAAGTGTTTGCCATAGATATTTGTGCTTATGCGGTAATGAGTAACCATACCCATATGGTTTTATATGTAGATGTAGCGCAAGCTAACTTATGGACAACGGATGAGGTAATTACCCGTTGGCATCAGTTATTCAAAGGCACGTTAATTACCCAACAATATCAGCGTGGCGACAAGCTGAGTAAACCTATGCAAAATATGCTTAAAGATACCGTGGCGGTATATCGACAGCGTTTAACTGATATTAGTTGGTTTATGCGCATACTCAATGAAGATATCGCCCGTAAAGCAAATGCAGAAGATAACTGCACTGGGCGTTTTTGGGAAGGGCGCTTTAAATCTCAAGCCTTGTTAGACGAAGCAGCTCTTGCTGCTTGCATGGCCTATGTTGATTTAAACCCGGTTCGAGCGAAAATGGCCAAAACACCTGAAGCTTCTGAGCATACCAGTATTCAACTTCGTATCCAGAAAGCTAAAAAAGCCCAACAGCCAATTACATTATCGCCTTTTATTGGTAATCCCCGTAAAAATATGCCGAAAGGTTTACCTTTTGAGTTAACCGACTACATACAACTTGTTGAGTTAACCGGTCGCTGCATTCGAGAAGATAAACGAGGGTTTATAGAGGACAGAAAATAGAAGACACCCACTCAAATGGAAATAATGAAAAGTTAGTCTAAACTTGAGTTACCTCCCTTTATTGAGTGGGCTACCCTCATGGCAACAGCCAGAAAAAAGCAAATTAGTTTAATCGACACGCCTTATTATCATTGTATTTCACGCTGCGTACGGCGTGCTTTTTTGTGTGGCAAAGATAATGTCACAGGGCGAAGCTTTGAACATCGTCGTGGCTGGGTTGAAGATAAACTGTTAGCACTTGGACAAGTTTTTGCTATCGATATTTGTGCTTACGCGGTAATGAGTAACCATACCCATATGGTTTTATATGTTGATGTTGAACAAGCTAGTTTATGGACAACGGATGACGTTATCACTCGTTGGCATCAGCTATTTAAAGGCACATTATTTACTCAGCAATATGCACGCGGGGACAAGCTGAGTAAACCCAGTCAAAATATGCTTGAAGATACAGTTGCGGTATATCGACAGCGGCTAACTGATATCAGTTGGTTTATGCGTATTCTCAATGAAGATATTGCTCGAAAAGCTAACCTTGAAGACAATTGCACAGGGCGTTTCTGGGAAGGGCGCTTTAAATCTCAAGCTTTGTTAGACGAAGCAGCCCTTGCTGCTTGTATGGCTTATGTTGATTTAAATCCTGTTCGAGCGAACATGGCCAAAACACCGGAAGCTTCGGAACATACCAGTATTCAGCTTCGAATCAAGGAAGCAAAAAAAGCACGTCAACCCCAAGAGCTCTCTCCTTTTGTTGGTAATCCCCGTAATAATATGCCGAAAGGTTTACCTTTTGATTTAACAGATTATATTCAACTCATTGAATTAACGGGCCGTTGTATTCGAGAAGACAAACGAGGTTATATAGACAGTAACCTACCTGATATTCTGCAACGTTTAGGCATATGCTCCGAAAATTGGTTGATATTAACAACACAGTTTAGAAAGGTATTTCATGGTGCTGTAGGCAATAGCAAAGCGCTTGCAGATTTTTGTTTACACCAACACCTTAAAAAGCGAGCAACGGTGTCAATTTGCAAGCAATTGTTGGCATAGTTTGTAAGTTTTTGAGATGGTTAGTAATAAGCCATGTTATTGGTGGATGATGTTTATTGTGTTTGCTTGCTCTTGTTAGAGAAGTGGCTATTTGATTGTCATACCATAAAATTTTGAAGCGCCTGAATAAGGATGAGTATCATTGTCAGGTGCATATCCTTGAATATAGACAGGGCTTTGAGAAACCTTAGCAGTCAACCACATTGACAATACCGAATTTCCTTTTGTGTCTGATAATGACACCCAATAAGTTACACATGTATTATTTGAACTGCAAACTGTTGCCTTTGCAATTCCTCCCCATATTTGCACATTTGATACAACGCCCGTTTTTTCTACTGCAGAAAAGGCGGGCACTGATATAACCAGTAAAATTAAAATTATTAGTTTTTTCAAAACTCATTCCTTGATTCAAATAGCTAACGCCTGCTATACGGAAAGTAACAGCTGTCTTTAATCGTGAAGCGGAGGTCAACTTCTATTTTTCAGTTTAAGTAGCCTGTATGTTTTTACTCTGTCATACCTGCATGTGAAAGAGTAGCTCTATTTTGGCTTGCTTCTGAACATGATGAGCTATGGTAATATTTAATAGTGAAAGTCTTATTGGCAACAAATGCAGTTTGAGCTAAAGAAAACCTCAATTTAGCCATATTGTCATCGTCACGTCCTAATGGCATAAGACCCACGTTTGGTATTGAAACCCAAAGAGTTTTTTCATCGTAACTCCATCGATTGATAAAAACATAACGCCCTGTTAATGGGCACATTGTAGTTGGCTAAAATGTAAAGCGAAGCGGAACCACCCAACTGTTATTTGTCCCGCTTGAACAGTTTATAACTGACTACTCTAAAATAGCGATAGCAATCAAGTTCATCTGATCACCTGTGCAACCAGAAACCCTAAACTGAACTTTTGATTTTGTATGGTAAGCAGATAATGCAATTGATAAAATTTTATCTAGCATCACATGATTAGAGTTAATTCGTAACACTGCCGAACTACATCCTTCAACTTTAATCCCCTCGTTAGTTGAGATGTATATTCCTTCACTTCCCCAACCGGTTTCAATTTTTTTTATTGTTAAGGGGGGAGTAGATGCATCGGCTAACACCAAGGCAGGAAAAATTAAAAATAAAAGTATCAACCTCTTCATGCGAAGGATCCTTGTAAGTTATAACGAATGATATGAACTCCCCTACCAAACGGCATCTATGTGCCATATTGAAAGTGTAAGCATTCAATCAAAGGAGAGTCCATATGTCTTTAATTAAAGTCATTGGCATCAATTTAGCCAAACTTGCTTTCAGTATTCATGGTGTAGATGAACATAGCAAGTGTAAATTACGTAAAACTATCAAACGAAACAACCTGTTAGCTGAAGTTGCAAAGTTACCACTGTGCATTATCGGTATGGAAGCCTGCTCTGGTGCGCATTATTGGGCAAGAGAATTTACCAAGCTCGGTCATGATGTTCGTATCATGGCGCGTAAGTTTGTTATCCCCTACCGACAAAATGAAAAAATGATGCTAATGACGCTGAAGCTACTTGTGAAGCCGTTTCTCGTCCAAAACACGATTCGTTAGTATAAAAAGCGAAGAGCAACAAGCCGTTCTTTGCTTACATGGCATTCGTCAAGGCGCAAAGCATATTCGTACCTCTCTGATTCATGGATCAAGAGCCATTATTGCTAATTGTAAAAACAAAACCGACAGAACCAGTTTGTGGATAAAAGACCTGGTTGAACGACGAGGATTTAAACGGTCGACCGTTGCATTGGCCGCTAAAAACGCCCGATTAATTTGGGTACTGTTACACTCAGAAAAATAATATCAGGTAGGTTATGTAAAATAACTATTTATGAAGTAAAGAGGTTAAACCAAACGGTTAATCCCACCGAGTCTGTGCATTAGCAATTGACGATAACAAGGTCAGACCAAGAGCAAGAAAGCCTGTTTAGTGAGGAAGTGTTCGTAACACCTCATTTAATGAATAAGGCATTGTTCAAGCGCAAATCATCAGGGCGATAGCGTAACAAAGCTAATAAACGCCGAATGTAGAGCTGCTGTCAGATCTTCTTGTTGTAAGAGATGTTATTGCTTGATAAAGGGGAGTCCATGTAGCCTTGCTAAGCGGAAAATAATGGCTGGCTATAATCGCGAAGCGATGGCCAGCTGTTATTTTTCCGTTTGAGCAACTTGTTTTATTTCATAATATCTAGATATGACAATTCACAAGCTCCACCACGAATAGGCAAACTATCATCAGCATTTATATTAACCTTCATACCTGAAGCATATGCCATATAAGCAGCACTAATTAAATGAGTATTTTATGCATCAATCATTACACGATACGTTACTGTACACAAAGAGCCTGCAGGCCATATTAATCCTGTGGTAAAATGGAGTTCAATTGTATTATCGTATGTGTTACCTGCAGAGTAATTCCCAACAGCTCTAATAAATTTTATCGTAAGTCCATCGTTCCTCTCATTTGAAGCACTTGCCGAACCGGTTAATAACATCAAAGATAAACCCATTAATTTAATATATTTCAAAACATTTAACCCTATAATCTAAAAAACATAACTGCCCACGAACAACAGCCAACTGTCATTTGTCCGACTTGAAAACCTTGTTCTGTACCGCTAATAAATATATTTTAACTTAGGGTATCCACCTGTACAGCCACTAATATATACAGTAATAGACTTTTTTTGAGCTTGGTATGATAAAAGAAGACTTAGCGCTTCTTTTTCATAAGTAGAAGCGGGTTCAATTTTAAACCAACTTGAATGAGTGCATGACTCATTATTAGCCATACCTTCATGAATACGGAAATGAATCCCAGTATCCATATTCACGATAACGTCTTTAATCGTAACATTATTAAACTCCTTAGCTCCAAAGGCGTTTGTTGCCGCAAAAAAAGATAATAATGAAAGAATTTTGATATTAAGTTGCATAAACTTTCCTAGGTACCAACGTCCCATTAAGAGGGGTTTAATTGTTGGTTATAATGTGAAGCGAAGCGGAACTGTATTGGTGTTACGAAGAGTGTTACTAAAAAGACTGGATATTGCAAATTGTTAATGGATCGTTTTGGGCGCTAAAATAGGATGAGGTGTTGTTTTTATTGGGTATAAAGGATGTTTCTGGACTTGCTTGGAAGTAAAAATGGTGGCCCCTCCCTGAACTTAACTCGGGTTATATCATGTTGATTTTAGGTGGTAATAGCAAGGTTGTTTTTGTGTGGTACTACTTGTGGTACTACTAAATAATATATTCACTAATATTTTTAGTTTTTTTGTATTTACTTAAAATAACACTGCTGAGTCGATTTATTATAAGTTAATTTTAACATTCAAGAGTGACATTATACATAGAAGACCCGAAATGATGTGACAGTCACACTTCTCAGTGTCAGATATTTCTTACTGGAAAACATCTAGCATCATTGCCTCCAATATTAAATTCAACGATGTTACATCTAGTTTAAAATTCTTTCTATCTTTATTCGGCTTTTCATATAGGGAAGTATCGCATACTGCTAATGCTCCCTTCTGCCAAACAAGACCTTTTTTAGCACACTAAATCAGTATCAAAAAGGTCTTCTCTGATACGAAATAAGACAGTAATAAAAATTATATCCTAATATTTAACATGTTGTTAGAGGGATATAAACAAGATACAACAAGTGTCACTTTCCGATCATATAGCTGACATGAGTTGAATGGCTTTATGGTGAAAAGTGCTATAGTAGTTTTTTATTAAGCACTTGATAAATATCTCAAGTGCTTCCATTACTACAAATGCAATGAGGCATTATTAAACCCCAGTAAATTTTAGTTATAAAATAAACATGCTAATTTATTTTTTGCTATTACCTAATTGAAAAGTTAGTTCTCCGCCACTGACCAACTGTTTATGATTGATAAAATAGGAATTAATGGCCTTGTTATCAAAGCTAATATCAGTAATAAATTTCGCGCCTTTATTCTTTTTAACCGTTTTCAATACTAACTCCTTACCAGAGTAATAATCTTGGTTTAGCGAAATAGTCACATCATCAAAAGAGGGTGTCACAAGCGCATAATTCATATCGCCAGGTGACAGAGGATAAATTCCCATCATACTAAATACTAACCAAGCTGAAAGGGTGCCAGCATCGTCGTTACCAGGAATACCTCCAGGAGTATTCTTAAAATGTTCGCTAATTAATTTTGCTACTTTTTCTTGGCTACGCCATTCTTGTCCTTTGATATAATTGAAAAGAAAAGGATAGGTGATGTCAGGTTCATTGGCCATATCAAAGTTTTTACTAGTAAAAGTAAGCTCTAGTTGCTCAGCAAATTTATCAGTGCCACCAAGTAACTGAATTAATCCATTGATATCATGAGGAACATAGAAACGATAATTCCATGCATTTCCTTCAATGTAACCTGGTGCTGGTTCGAAGTTTCTGCCTAATTGTGGATCATAGGGAGAAAACCATTTACCGTCACTATGTTTCGGGCGGAGCATACCTGTTTTGGCATCAAATAATCTTTTATAACCTAGAGAACGATGAGAAAACAGCTTGTAGTCAGCTTTGTGGTTTAGTTCTTTGGCTAACATGGCAAGATTCCAATCAGCAATATAGTATTCTAAGCTGGTAGATACGGTGCCGTCCCATGTACCTTCCCCGTCTATTGGTATATAGCCCAGTTCACTATATTGTTTGTTTTCGGGACGTAGAAGATTGTTTTCTGTAGTTAACGCCGCTTTCTTAGCATATTGGTAAGCACTATCAACATCAAAATCGCGTATACCTCGTAAGTAAGTATCGGCAATAACAGGTGTCGCAGGATCCCCAACCATGACTTGAGTTTCCATGCCTAGCAGTTCCCATTTGGGTAACCAGCCACTCTCTTTTGCCATATCAACCATACTATTAACCATATCAGACTGAATTTCTGGGTACACTAAACTTAGTAGAGGGTGTAAATTACGATGAGTATCCCATAATGAATAAACACTGTAGCGATTTTTAGATTTGCTGTTACCAGTGCCATGTTTCCCCATTAATGGGTAATCACCATTGCTATCTTGGATAATGTTAGGGTGGATAAGCGTATGATAAAGAGCGGTATAGAAAAGCGTTTTATTATTATCTGTACCTTCTACTTGGATACGTTTTAACAATTCATTCCATTTACTTTTAGATCTTTTACGCGTTTTATCGAAAGAAAAATTGGGCTGTTCTGCGTTTAAGTTCTCGCGAGCATTTTCGATACTGACATAAGAAATACCAACTTTTACTTCTATTTGCTCTTGTTTAGTCGTATCAAAACTAAAATAAGCCCCAATGTCATCACCCGCTATTTCGTGGTGATAATTTTCATAGGGTTTGTAACTATCGTTATAGCCAACCCATTCTGCTTCAACCCCTTTATACTTAGGCATTTTTTTCCATGCACCAGCCGATTTAGCTATCTTATTTAACTTAGCAACAAAGTAAACTGGCCGAACATCTTCACTGCTATAACAGAAGGTTCCTATCATTTTGAAACCTTCTACTTCGTCGTTAGACACAACTTTGAGCATACCGCCGGTTTCATTGGTTAATCCCAATCCTAAGTTAAGTAGTATGTGTGACTGGCCTTCAGGGAAAGTATAACGACTGATACCTGTACGTAGTGTGCTGCTCACTTCAACATCAATGTCATACTTATCTAAGGTGTTTTTGTAATAGCCAGGAGAAGCTACTTCCTTATGATAGGTAGATCCATATTTCTGTGCATCAAGCTCTAACTCTCCTGAAGTTGGCATTAACAAAATACTGCCTAAATCTGGACAGCCAACGCCACTAAGATTTACATGGCTAAAGCCTGTTAAATATTTATTTTCATGTATATAGCTGCGAGAATTCCAAGCTTCATCTTTTTCGAATTTATTCTCTTTTCCTGCTTTGAATGCAACATTAAATGGGACAACCGATGCCATGCCATGAGGGAATTGTGCACCTGGATGTGTAGCACCAGAATTGGCGGTACCAATAAAAGGGTTTACATAATCAGTGACACTGTTTCTAACTAAATTGCTTTCAGCTAAAGAGCTGGCACTAGATAACAATAAAAGTAAGGTTAAACGTAGTTTCATTTAAGGCTCCGAGCTCATGTGAAAGACTAATTCGCCGCCGGCGATAATATCCTGATGGCTAATAGTAAACTTGTTGTAAGGTTTGCCATTTAAGGTCATAGCTTTCACGTAAATGTTTTCATTTGATTGATTTAACGCGATTATTGAAAACACTTTATTATCAGGCAATGTTATTTTTGCTTTCTCAACCAATGGGCTGCCAAAAACATACTCACCAGAAACAGGGTTGACTGGGTAAAAGCCCAAAGCACTAAACATATACCAAGCTGACATTTGCCCCGCATCTTCATTTCCAGCAAGGCCATCGGGTTTAATGGTATACAAGTCTTGCATTATTTGACGAACTCTTCGCTGAGTCTTATGTGGTTGGTTAACATATTGATAGAGATAGGGTACATGATGGGCGGGTTCATTACCGTGTACATATTGACCTATGTAACCAGATATCCATTCAGGTAACTCTTCGGAAGATTGTTTGGTGGTAAACATTTGGTCCAGCTTACTTTCGAAAGCTTCATTGCCTCCCATTAAATCAATTAGCCCTTGAATATCATGAGGAACAAAAAAGTTATATTGCCAAGCATTAGCTTCACAGTAATCTTCAGGATGATAGGCTAAAGGGTCAAAGCCAACTTTAAACTGTCCAGCTTTACTTTTAGCACGCATAAAGTTGCTGTTACTATCGAAATGATTCTGATAATTGTTTGAGCGTTTACTAAAGTAATCATAGTCCGCTTTGTTGTCTAGGGCTTTAGCGAGTTGTGCAATGCTCCAGTCATCAAAAGCATACTCAAGTGTTAATGACACATTCCAAATGCCATTCTCATAAGGTACGTACCCTAAAGATTTGTAATCATCGATACTAAACTCATTCTGCATGGCACTTTTTTTCATCGCGGTTAATAGTGCATCACCGGTGATGTCATTTGAGTCGATAATGCCTTTTAAATAGGCGTCGGCTAACACGGGTACCGCATGGTAACCCATCATCATATCTGTTTCATTACCTTGAAAGTTCCATACGGGTAATAAACCATATTCATTATAATGGTCGAGTAATGACATCATCATGTCTTTACTGTGCTCAGCATCCGTAATGGTTTTCCATGGATGCAAGGCTCTGAAAGTGTCCCACAAGGAAAAAAAAGAATATCGTTGATGACCGTTTGCCTGATGAATATTACCGTCAGGGCCTTTATATTGACCATTACTGTCTGAGAACACTCTAGGCGCTAAATAAGAATGATACATCGCCGTGTAAAATTGCACTTTGTTGTTATCACTTGCTTGAATTTCAACTTTGGATAATGCTGTTTCCCAAAGTTGCTCAGCATCATTCTTATATTGTACAAAGCTTTTCTCAATACCATCGAAAAGTAAGTTTTGTTTAGCATTTTCAGTACTCACTGAGCTGATAGCGGTCTTAACTTCAAGGGTATTTTGTTTTTCTAAATTAAAAGAGAACCATGCTTCTATTTCTTTACCTTTTAAAGTATCGAGGCGAATATTTTTACCTTCTAATAAAGTCCGTTTAGCCACAAAGGGTTGTGAAAAAACGCTATAAAAATATACTCTTTGATCTTTTGCCCAGCCGGTTGATTTCCGATAGCCTGCTATAGTGTAGTCGTCAATAATGGTTAGCTTAGTTTCTACGGTGCTATCCCAGTTACGAGAATATCCTAAGTCTAATTTTACTTGGCCAGTTTGATGCTTTTGAGCAAAGGTATACTTTTGTACACCTGTTCTTAATCCCGCAGTTAACTCTACATTCACTTGATAATCATCAAGGTAAACTTGATAGTATCCAGGAGAAGCTTGTTCATTTTTATGACTAAAAGCAGAGACAATTGTTGCGTTTTTATTCACATTATCTAATTTTTCTTGTCGAGGTTTACCAGTAATGGGCATAAATGAAATGTCATACAAATCACCAGCACCTGTTCCTGAGAGGTGAGTATGACTAAAGCCTGCTATAACATTGTCAGGATAAAAATAGCCTGATATCCAATCCCAACCATTTCTTCCATTATCAGGACTTAACTGTACCATGCCATAGGGTTGTGTTGCCCCAGGATAGGTTTTTCCTTTCCCGTCTGTGCCAATAAATGGGTCTACATAGTCTATCAAAGCTGAACGTTTATTTGCTAGTTGTGTCGTTGTCGAAGTTTGACTACAAGAAACGAGAAAAATGGCGCTTAGTATTAGTATAAAGTGTTTCATTAAAGGTGCTCTATAGTTCTTAGCTATCGGTATAATTGATATTTGTTAATTCTAATACTCGTAACACTTCAAAGCAGGCACCCAGCGTATGGTAGTCACACTTTGCTCCAGCGGCACTTTTTTGATGGTTGTACTTGCTATTATCATGTTTTAATACCCTAAACCATGCGCCATGCTTGTGGTCAACCATGTGATCCCAACTATACTGCCATAAAGCATTATAGTGATCTAAATACTGTGCATCGTTAGTGACTTGATAAAGCATTGCCGCAGCGGCAAAACTTTCTGCCTGCACCCAAAAGTACTTGTCATCATCACAACATTTTCCTTGTGGATCAAATCCGTAAATTAAGCCGCCATGTTCGTGATCCCAAGCGATTTCATATGCACGATCAAATAAGGATTTTGCGCGTTCAACTAACCAGGTTTGAGGGGCATGACGATTAAGCATTAATAACAATTTACACCACTCGGTTTGGTGACCCGGTTGAAATCCCCAAGGGCGATAAAGATTTTTAGCATCGTCTTTATTATATTCCCAATCTGGTTGGAAATCAGTGGTGTAATGCTCCCAAACTAAGCCATCAGTTAGGTTTGCTTGGTGCATGGCGATATTTTCAGCTATGGTTTGTGCACGTCTTAAAAACTTTGAATTAGTAGTGGCTTCATAAGCGGCAATCATCGCTTCGCATAAATGCATGTTGGCATTTTGGCCACGGTAATCACTTAATTTCCCATCGACACTTATTTCATCTGCATATAAGCCATACTCTTCTTGCCAAAAACGTTGTTCGAGTAAATCGTAGGTGCGTAGCAGTGCTTCGTCGCTATCTATTAGCCCCGCTTTTTTTGCTGATGCATAAGCTAGTAGAACAAAAGCATAACCGTATGCTTGTTGAGTCATATCATCGGCTTGGTGATCAATTAGGGTCCAAGCATAGGCTTGTTGTTCTTGTTGCCAATGATACTTTTCAACATAGTCTAAGCCATGTTTAGCCATAGCGAGGTATTTGACATTATTATAAACGACACTGGCGCTTGCATAGTTAACAATAATACGTGTACTGCTGACTAGTTGGCGAAAATTAGGTTCAAATAATTGACCATCGTCGTAATAATTTTGATAATAGCCACCTGTTTCATCAATCACGCGAGGAGTATAAAAATCTAGAATCGATTGACTATGATCGAGTAAAAACTCACGACTATAAAACGGTTCATGATTGGGAGTATCTGGTTGTGTTAATTGCTTCATAATATTTTCCATATTTGAGGTAGAACACTAAACGTATAACTAAATGTATAGTTCAGTAGGCCAATGTTCTTTAATGTCGTCAAAGTGCGGTAGGGCCGGGAATGCACCGGGTAAGGTTACGGCATGTGCACCACAGTTTGAGGCGAATTTTATTAATTGCGTTAACACTTCGATTGATGAAAAAGCATTATTTGGCTCAGATAGCTGGCTTAAGGCATATAGTAAAGCGCCACTAAAAGCATCCCCCCCCGCGGTTGTATCAACAGCTTTTATTGTTGGAACCTCTATTATTGCAGTCCCTTGAACTGAGAAAAACTCAATGGGATGTTCGCCATCGGTGATAACAAGTAAAGAGACTCCCTTATCTAAACAATGTTGAATATAACTATCGCAGTTGCCTTGTGCGAGATACTCTAATTCGTCTCTTGAAAATTTGATGACATCTGACATGAAAACCAACTCATTAACTAAAGCTATATCAGCAGAGCCAGTTGACCATAAATTATGCCTTAAATTTACATCAAAACTGACGAGTGACTTGCTGGATCTTGCTTTAGCAACAGCCGCTTTTGTTGTAGCAGTGATTTGCTCATCAGTTAGTGTATTACTACAAAAATGAAAGAGAGGTTGCAAGGCAAACCAACTATCATCCACTTGTTGTGGGGAAAATAGTACGTCTGCTGATTCTTGTCGGTAAAATGAAAAGCTTCTATCACCATCTTTATCAAGCATAACAAAGGCAAGTGCTGTTTTCGCACTAAGGTGTCGGGCAAGAAAGCGGGTATCAACACCATACTCCTTTAAAGCAAGCTCAAGAAAATCGCCAAAGGGATCTGAACCTACTTGACCTGCAAAAAGAGCTTCACCGCCTAATTTTGCTACAGCTACGGCCGCATTTGCTGGCGCCCCGCCAGGGTATTGGCAATAGTTACTTAATATAAGCGGGCCATCTTGTTGTTTACCAGTATTTAAAAAATCAATTAATGCTTCACCAAAACAAAGTACGGGTCTCATGCTTTCACCTCAATAGCTTGTTCATTCATAGAATTCTTAGAGCCTCTAAGGGCGTACCATGCTATATAAATGTAGGCAAATGCGGGCACTATAAAGCTTGCTTGTACGGAATACATATCGGCAGCTATACCTTGGAACATAGGTAATATAGCGCCGCCAACAATTGCTTGACATAATAAACCTGAACCTCTCCCCGTTAACGGACCTAGTCCTTTGATCGCTAAAGTAAAAATGGTTGGAAACATAATAGAGTTAAATAATCCAACAGAAATTATTGCCCACATGGCAACACTTCCTTGGCTATTGATTGTCAGAGTAATTAGCAAGATCACCATCAAGGAATTCCCAGCTAATAAATAGGTCGGTTTAATTACTCGCATCAAAGCAGCGCCAATGAAACGGCCTATCATTGCAGCGCCCCAAAAATAAGACACCATCTTACTCGCAGCATGTTCAGTTAAGCCACCAATGTGGCTTTCAGCAAAAAAGTTAACCAAGAAGCTACCAATGGATACCTCAGCACCTACATAAAGAAAAATAGCTAAAGTGCCGTATAGCAGAGGTTTATGTTTGAAAATAGAATCCGTTGTTACTTTCGCAGCATCGGGGTCTTCAATATGTTTAATTACGGGTAATTTAATTCGCCAAAAGACTATCGCTGTAATGATCATTACGCTAGCAAGAATAAGGTAGGGGAGTTGTACAGCCGTTGCTGAGATAACCGTTGTGGCAGCACCAAAAATTAATGCGGCACCAAATATAGGTCCTAATGTATGACCAAGAGAATTAATAGCTTGGGCTAAGTTAAGTCGACTAGCTGCGGTATCTTCTTTGCCTAAAACTGCTACATAAGGGTTGGCCGAAACCTGCAAAATGGTCACGCCACTGGCTAAGATAAATAACCCTAAGAGAAAGATTACATAAACTTCAACTTCCGCAGCAGGGTAAAATATAAAGCAACCGCAAGCTATGGTTAAAAGCCCGATGATAATACCTCTCTGATAACCAACTTTTTCAATTAACTTGCCAGCAAATGGCGAAATAATAAAATAAGCGCCAAAGAAGCAAAACTGAACTAGCATAGCTTCAGTATAATTAAGACTGAACGCGGCTTTTAAGTGAGGAATGAGGATATCGTTAAGTGCAGTGATAAAACCCCAAATAAAAAATAATGTTGTCATTGCGATAAACGCAAATTTGGTATTCATTTGCGTTTTTTCTATCTGGATTGTGTTTCCACTTGGAATATTGCCAGCCATATTATTACCTTTATTCGTTATATATAATCCATGGCGCGATGTTTAAAAGCGCCATCTTATTTTGTGTAGTTTATTATTGTTTTGTTGTCGACATAGAGTAGGGCCTTGCATCATTCGATATTGCCCTGTTCGTATTTGGCATCGCTGACATGGAAAACTCTAACGTTCCACCCGCCTGAATAGTGTGGTGATCAAGCCATGTTTTATCAAATGGTTTGCCATTGAGTTCTGCGGCATCAATATAATGATTGACTGCTTTATTATCATTAGCTTGAATAACAAATTGTTTTCCGTCTTCTAAGGTCATGGTGACTTTGTCAAATAAAGGGCTACCAATAACGTATTGCGTCGTTCCCGGTGTTACAGGGTAAAAACCAAGCGAACTAAAGATATACCAAGCTGAAGTTTGACCGTTGTCTTCGTCTCCGGCATAACCATCAGGTGTTGCTGAATAAAGTTTACTCATTACCTCTCTGACTCTGGTCTGTGCTTTCCAAGGCTGACCTGCGTAGTTATACAAATAAATCATGTGCTGAATGGGTTGATTACCATGAGCATAATTGCCTAAACCGGCGATTTGCATTTCTCTCATTTCATGAATGGTGAAACCCCAATGAGAATTATCGAATGTTGGTGGCATGGTAAATATTTCGTCAAGTTGCTTAGTAAAGCTTTTATCACCTCCCATCAACTGCTTTAAACCATCGATATCCTGAAATACAGACCAAGTGTAATGCAGGCTATTACCCTCGGTGAATGCACCGCCCCACTTAATTGGACTAAACGGACTTTGAAAGCTGCCGTCTTTATTTCTGCCACGCATTAGTTTTGTTTCTGGATCAAACACCTTCTTGTAGTTTAACGCTTGCTTTCTGTATCGCTCTGCATCGGCTTTTTTCCCTAAGGACTCAGCAATATTTGCAATGTTAAAGTCTGCATAGGCGTATTCTAAAGTACGAGATACATTTTCGTGAATGCCGACATCAAAAGGGATATACCCATATTCATTGTAATAGTCGACACCTTCACGGCCCACAGAATGAACAGGTCTACCTTTCTCTACATTGGCACTCTTCGTCATTGCTTCGTATAATGTTTCAATATCATAACCACGAATACCTTTGTTATAGGCATCAACAATATTTACTGCAGAATTAGAGCCAATCATCACACCTCGGTGACCAGGACTCGCCCATTCAGGTAACCAACCAGATTCATTATAGGTATTAACCAAGCCTTCCATTATTTGTGCATCCATGGTTGGATACATAAGGGTGAAAAAAGGAAAAACAGCGCGGAAGGTATCCCAAAAGCCATTGTCAGTGAACATATAACCAGGTAATACTTTGCCATTATAAGGACTGTAATGGACAACATTATTGTCTTGATCGAATTCATAGAATTTACGTGGAAACAGTAAAACTCGATAAAGTGCAGAATAAAAAGTACGTACATCTTCAACATTGTCATCTTCAATGCGTAAACGATTTAACTCTGTTTGCCAAGCATCAAATGCTTTGGTTTTGGTGGTAGCAAAACTGTCTTTACCTATTTCTCGGTTTAAATTTAATAAGGCTTGTTCATGACTAATAAATGAAGATGCCACTTTTACATGCACTTGCTCACCTTTTTTAGTCTTAAAACCTATAATAGCCCCGACATGGTCACCTTCATTGTTAATAGAGTCTTTAATCAATTGCCAACCATCTTTCCATGTATGGTTTACCTCGAAATCTTTATCGAATTGAGCAACGAAATAGTTATGGAAATTATCAGGAACACCGCCATGGTTGTTACGGGCATAACCTACTATTTTTCTTTCTTCAGGAATGATTTTAACCATCGAGCCTTTATTAAAAGCATCTAAAATAATATAAGCGTTGTCTGCTTCAGGAAAAGTAAATTTAAAATGTGCTGCTCGTTCTGTTGGTGTAACTTCAGCGGTAACATCATAATCTGCTAAATAGACTTGGTAATGGTGAGGCGATGAACTCTCTGCCTTATGAGAGAACCATGACTCGCGTTCATCTTCTTTATATTTAAGATCACCAGTAACGGCCATTAATGAAAAGGCAGCATAATCATTTAACCAAGGACTCGGTTGGTGAGTTTGTTTAATACCACGGATTTTGTTGTCATTGTAATTATAGGTCCACCCATTACCCATTTCTGCAGTCATAGGTGTCCAAAAGTTCATACCCCAAGGTGTAGCAATGGCAGGATAAGTATTACCGTTTGACAAACTATGCTTAGAATCTGTTCCCATTAAAGGGTTAACATACTGAACAAGGTTATCTTCTACAATGTTAATGTTCTTTTGAGAGCTTATGGGGTCTTTCACATCTGTAGCAGGACTACAGGCACTTAAGAGTGTTGAAGCCAACAGGGGTAAATAAGCTAATTTTTTATTTTTCATTCAATAATTCTTCAGTTGTTAATTAGAGATTAATCAATTTGCTAAACTTATTGATTGTTATCAAAACAGCATGACTGTAATCGATTGCAGTCATTAAGGTTATACTATAGAATTTCAATATTCAAGAATAGATTTTGTATATTTAGTCAAGATTTTATAAAATTGCCGTGTTATTCTGCGCTATAGTTGCTAAAAACAACATTGCAATACTTAAATGAACCTGAAAATCAATTGATTTTAATATCTTTTCTTGTATTGTCATCGGTTGCAGTATTAACGGTAATCAATTCAATTTGTAATATTTAGGTAAAGTTTATATGTCTACAATTAAGGAAGTTTGCAAGTTGGCAGGAGTGTCTACTGCTACAGTATCTAGGGCGCTTAAAAACCCTGACATGGTGAACGAGAAAACGAGAGAACGGATATTCTCTGCTATCACTAAAGCGGGATATCGGCCTAATGTAATGGCTTCAAGTGTTAAGACTGGGAAGTCTAACTCCTTAGTTGTGTTAGTTCCAAATCTTTCTAACCCTTTCTTTTTAAAGATAATTCAAGGTATTGAAAAAGCGGCGCAAGAAAATGGATATTCTGTTTTACTCGGGGATACCCAAGGGGAACCGCATCGCGAACATGAATATGCAGGTATGGTTTTATCAAATCGCGCTGATGGTCTTATCCATCTAGATCATTCTTTTCCTTTTTCAAAAAACGATGCCGCTTTGGCTGAAAAAGTGCCCATGGTCAGTGTTTGTGAACGCATCGTCTCAAAAAAGCAATATCCTGTCATTGAACTTGATAACTACTCTGCTTGTCGAGCACTCGCTAAACATCTAACGAGTTATGGTCATAAACGCTTTGGTGTTATTGCTGGGCAAAATGAAAGTCAAATTTACCGAGATCGACTGGGTGGTATCAAAAGTGTTTTACTTGAAGAAGGAATTACTTTTGATGAATCGATGGTAGTGGGTACTGAGTATAGTTATGAATCAGGTGAAAAAGGTGCAAGAGAGTTACTTGCAAATAAAATAAGGCCTACAGCTATCTTTTGTTTTAACGATGACATAGCAATTGGTGCAATTCATGAAATTAAAAAGCACGGTTTAAAAGTCCCTGATGATATTTCCGTTGTGGGGTTTGATAATATTAAGGTTTCCGCATATATTGACCCACCATTAACTACTATTGACCAACCTGCCTATGAAATGGGGAGAAAAGCGGTAGATGTAGTTTTGCAACAAATAAAAAAGATTCCCTTAATTAAAAATCGTGAAGTTGTGCAGTTTAGTATGCTTGAAAGAGCAAGCAGTGGCGTGGTTCGCAGCTAATTAATATTTATAATTATTTTCCCTTCCTATTTACCTTGTTGAATTGCATTTATTAACACGTTGAAATAAATGAATTAATGTGTGCTTTTCTGATTTTGCACATGCATAAGTAAAATGAATTCAATCACAAATAAATTAAAAACATTCGATTTGACAGTTGACAGTTTAAATTTTACTGATTAATATCTAAGCTAACTGTAATCGATTGCAGTAATGGTTTGTAATAATAATCAAGAGCCAAAGTTACAATTTATTGAGATACTTTGGTTTTTTTTTACAATAACTATGTAATCGATTACAGTGGGGGTGCATCCAACTTGATATGGCCTTATTAAGAAATTTTTAAGTATACGGTTAGAAGTATTTCAACTCGTTAATAATGATAATAAATAAAACAATAAATAAAACATTAAATTTTGAAGGAGAATAACATGAAGGTTAATACTTCTGGTCGAACAGGCTATTTCCCTTTGTCTACAGTATTTAAACGGTCAATATTATGCACAGCAATAGTTTGTGCAATGGGCGTGGCAAATGCAGAAGAAGTAGATAAAGAAAAAACTAATAAAGAAAAACTTGAAGAAATTGAAAAAATTGAAGTTAGTGGTATACGTTCAAGTTCAGCTAAAAATTTGAACATCAAACGCTTCTCCAACGCAATTGTCGATGCTATTACCTCTGAAGACATTGGTAAGTTTCCTGATAAAAACGTAGCCGATTCGTTACAACGCGTACCTGGTGTTGTTATTCAGCGTAATGGTGGCGAAGGCTCTACCGTTAGTATTCGTGGTTTATCTTCAGATTTAACCTTCTCTCAGTTAAATGGTAATTTTATTTCGTCTTCTCCTGGTGAACCATCGCGCTCATTTGATTATGGCTTATTACCGTCGGCTATGATTGATAAAGTTGAAGTTTATAAGTCACCAGAAGCTCGTTTAGATGAAGGTGGCGTTGGTGGTACTATTTTAATGTCTTCACGTAAGCCACTTGACATGGATGCCAACTCAGGAGTGGCACAAGTTGAAGCAACTTATGCTGATGTTACTGACAAAAGCGAACCACAGTTTACGGGTTTGTACTCATGGAAAAATGATGATGAAGATTTAGGTTTTTTAGTGGGCTATACACAGCAAACTCGCACTAATCGTACTTTATCAAGCAGTGTATATAATTGGCGTTGGACCGGAGCTGGAGGCACAGCGAGCGACATTAATGGTAATTTGGTTGACAACAATCAATATAATGCCGCCTTGATCGATGCTGATGGTAATACACTTGCTCCTGCTTGGGTTCCTCAAGTCGTTACTGCACAGGTATTAGAACAAAAAAGAAAGCGTCAAGGGTTTCAGTTTACTACGCAATGGCGACCTACTGATAACATTGAGCTAGGTATGAATTATTTCCGTTTTAAGTTGGGATTAGATTCAACCACTTCCTCGGTTAAATACCCTGAATGGGATTACACTTCTGGATTAATTACCAATGCAATGCGAGATCCGTCGGGCACAATTATCACTGGTGTTGATTTCTCAACGGGGGCAGATGGTAATAAGAACTACACAGGCTTCCCTTGGATAACCGGTAAATATACTGAGGAAGAATCTACATCAGATACTTTCGACTTTTTTGGTACTTATGACGGTGATGATTATACCATCGCTATTAAATTTGGCCATACTGAGTCAGAGGGTGGTCCAGTGGTAGATTATGACACCGCTTTCTATAATGACGGTGCAGCTGACTATTATGGCTGGGCAATTAATAAAAATGAGGTAAGCATTTATATGGATCCCTCAATGCTTAATAACCTAACCAGTGGTACCGGTGGTTCGTTTGATCCCGGTTCATCTAACTCGAGTTTCATCACCAGTACGTTAGAAGAAGATTACCTACAAGCTGATTTAGAATTTGATGTTGATTGGGGAATGTTTTTCAACATTCGTACAGGGGTGAAATTTCGAGACGGTGAATTACACCGAGAAACTCGAAATACTTTCTATTTATCTCCTGATTTTGATATAGCAGCAGGCGAAGCAAGCCCTGGAGGTATTACTCGAAGTGACAGCTATCAATGGAGTGGTGGTGAGCCTGAACTCGCTGGTATGTTACATGAAAACTCGTTAGGTAATTTTCCTAGTGGAGTAAATACTAATCTTTTCCCTGCGATGAACTGGGGTAAATACCACAATTATTTAACATCTAACTTTCAACGCTACGATAGAATTGAAGACAATTTTGTATATGATATTAGCGAAAAAATTACCGCAGCTTACGTTCAAGCGGATTTTGAAGGTGAAGATTACCGCGGTAATTTTGGTGTTAGATATGTCGAAACTGAAACTACGGGTTCGTCAAATGATCGTATTCAATACCACTATGATTATTACTTCTCAAATACCGAAGATCAAATCCCAGTAGAAGACCGTGAAGTTAATGTTGATAAAGTCATAGAGCAAGTAAGCACTAATACTCAAATACTCCCTAGTTTTAATATTTCTTATGATCTTCAAGAAGACTTAGTGATCAGAGGGGCTGTTGCCAAAGTTATGGCACGTCCTGATTACAGCGATTTAGGTGGGCAAGAAAGATTGACGTGGAATTCGAATGAACGGGCTAGTGATCGCTCTGCAGTTAATGAAATAGCAGGTTGGTCTGGTGGCGGCGGTAATAAAAACTTGGAACCGTTTCTTGCATGGCAATCTGATATTTCATTGGAATATTACTATGGTGAAGGTTCAGCCGTTGGCCTGAATATTTTCTATAAAGACATTGATAATTTTGTTGTACCGTTAATTATCACGGCTGTTCGAGATGTACCAGAAATGGAATTCTCCTCAGTTGGAGAAACGGCTGGTGGTAACAATACGATTATTGACAACTATCAAACCTCAGCAAACGGTACTAATGCAGTTTCACAAGGTGTTGAGATATTTATTCAGCATCATTTCGAAAGTGGCTTTGGTTTTAGTGGCAACTATACCTACAACGACAGCAATAAAGCTGATGTTTCAGTCGATGGTGAAAAGATGGGCGAGTCTAACTTAATCGGTTCTTCTGATTTTCAATTCAACTCTTCAGTATTTTTTGAAAATGAAGACTTTAGTGCTCGTATTTCATATACCTTACGAGGAAAAACATCTTTGGGTTTACAAAATGGTATGCAGACTTACCTAGATGAATACCAGCAGATTGATGCAAATGCCTCATACAATTTAATGGAAAACTTAGTATTAACGGCGTCTGTACTTAACTTAACTGAAGAAGACTCATTTAGTTATTTAGGAGATGACACTAAAGATAGATATCTAAGTAATTCATACTCTGGTCGTCGCTTTTACGCTGGAATTTCTTATAAATTCTAATCAAACAAGAAACGCGAGATGTATTGAAAAAAATAATAAAAACAACTCGCTTAGCTTATAAAAAATATAGGTAATAAAATGAATAATGCAAAATTATCATTAATTGCGGCTTCAACCGCAATGATGCTTGGAACTTTATCTGGCTGTGGTGGAAGTAGTGATGACCCCAAACCTGATAATATTCCTAAGACTATTGAAAGTACTCATGCAGAAATTTCAGGTACTGCAGTCAAAGGGACCTTTGAGAACGCCTTGGTCAGCTTTGAACAGATAAATGGTTCAAATTTGAATGTAATAGCTGGAGAAAACACCGACGCAACTGGTGGAGCATTTGTCGAAGTCGTTGGTGAACAAGGCTTTGGTATTGGCAGTGTAATGAAAGTAAGTGTTAAGGCTAGAGGCGACACAGTAATGATATGTGATGCCGCAGTTTGTGGTTCTGCCTCATGGGGCGGTAACGTGTCAGGTAGCGACTTAGCCGATACTGAATTACTGTCATATATTTATTTGGATGTGCCATATGGTAACAATGCTGATTCACAAGCAGATGCCAACTTTATCGCGAATGCATTTACAACAATGGCCTCTCGCTTAATTGCAGATGATATTGCAGCCGGTAAAAACGTATCATCTCCTGAGTTGTTACTTATCGCACAACAGAAATACTCAGCATTAGTATTTAGGGCACTGGGTTATGAAGATACAAAAACCAATGTCTTTACCGAGCAATTTTTGAGTGTTGAAAATAGTGACAATTTAATTGAACGTGTAGATTGTGAAGACGAGCCTGTCTACGCTGAAATCGAAGTTCCTGTGTTGGATGACAATGGCGATCCTGTTTTAGATGACGACGGTAATCCCGTTACTGAAACAGTACAGGAAATGGCACCTGTACTCGATGAAAACGGTGATCCGGTACTCGATGATGATGGCAATCCTGTTACTGAACCAGTTCAAGTTGTAGATACTGATGGAAACCTTGTTACAGAGGAAGTGTGTGAAGATATTTGGTACAGCGATAAAAAGATATTAATGTCTGTATTAAATAGTTCGTTTGCTCATTATGAATCGGGTTATACGCAACAGTCTGTTCTTGATAGTTCATATGCTAACCTTAAAGCTGCTATCGCTGGCAATGAAGAGGCTTTAGTAGCGCTGAGAGAATATCATGTAGCAGCCATTGATGCTCATCCAATCATGCAAGGTTTTGGCATAGGTGCTGATTATTTCATCGACGTTGAATTACCATTATTTATTGAAACTACTGCTTCAGGTCCCGTTCAAGAAATAACGACCCCTGAAAATATGGCTACGGCAATTATAACTGCTCGTAATCGTATCGGTGATGGTGAAGCTGAAACGATGGCGTTTGACGGCGATGTGAACACTAAATGGCTTGATCATAATGACTGGGCAGGCTCTCCAACAGCAGAAGACCCTTCATGGGTACAAGTTCAGTTTGCTGAGCCACAAGCGGTTACTAGTTTATTTATTACCAGTGCCAATGATGGCCCTGAGCGTGACCCTGAAAACTTTAACTTGCAAGGTTCTGTAGATGGTGGAACTTGGGTCAAATTGGCTGAGTTTATCGGTGAATCTTTTGATGAGCGTTTTGAGCGTAAAGAATTTAGATTCTCAAATGGCTTGGAATATATGTATTATCGTTTAAATATCACCAAAAACAAGGGTGATAATACGTTAATGCAACTGGCTGAAATTGCTATGATAGGACCAATCTATACAAGTGTTGATCATACCGACCCAATCGGTACAGGTACTATTACCGCGCGTAACCGCATTGGTGATGGTGAAGCAGAAACAATGGCGTTTGATAATAACCCTGAGACTAAATGGTTAGATCATAATGGCTGGGCAGGTGCTCCTACTGCTGAAAACCCATCTTGGGCACAAGTTGATTTTGATATGCCTGTAGCGGTAAGTGTTTTAGGCTTAACCAGCGCAAATGACGGACCTGAACGTGACCCTGAAAACTTCAGTGTACAAGGCTCAAATGACGGTGGTACTACTTGGGTAACTCTAGGGACTTGGATTGGCGAGTCATTTGATGAACGTTTTGAACGCAAATTATTTAACTTTGATAATACCTTAGCCTTTAATTCATATCGCTTAAATATCACTAAAAATAAAGGTGATAACACCTTAATGCAAGTGGGCGAGATTGAATTCATTGGTCCTAAAATACCAGATCAAAATCATGGTATGACAATCGGTGCTGACATTACTGCCCGCAATCGTATCGGAGATGGCGAAGCGGAAACCATGGCATTTGATGGAGATGTTAACACAAAATGGCTTGATCATAATGACTGGGCAGGTGCACCAACAGTAGAAAACCCTTCTTGGTTGCTAATTCAGTTACCAGCAGCGGCTACCGTTAACAAGTTAGCGCTAACAAGTGCTAATGACGGACCTGAGCGTGACCCTGAAAACTTTGACTTGCAAGGTTCAGCAGATGGTGAAACTTGGGTAGCACTTTCAAGCTGGATAGGTGAAAGCTTTGATGAGCGATTTGAACGTAAAGTTTTTAGCTTTAGCAATGATTTAGCCTTTAGCTATTATCGTTTCAATATCACTAAGAACAAAGGTGATAATACTTTAATGCAAATTGCAGAAATTGAAATGATAGGCCCTCAATACTCATCAATCGATCACTCTGATACTGATGGTGTTGTCATCACAGCGAGAAATCGCATTGGTGACGGTGAAGCAGAAACTATGGTGTTCGACAATAATGTTAATACTAAATGGTTAGATCATAATGATTGGAGCGGTGCACCAACAGATGAAAATCCAGCTTGGGTGCAAGTAGATTTACCTAACGCAAAAATCGTTGGTAGCATTGCAATTACTAGTGCTAATGATGGCCCAGAACGTGACCCTGAGAACTTTAATGTTCAAGGTTCAAATGATGGCGGCATAACTTGGACAACTGTCGGAAATTGGGTTGGTGAGTCTTGGGACAACCGTTTTGAACGTAAATTATTTGATATGGGTAATGGCTTCGCATTTGAAAGCTACCGCATCAATATTACTAAAAACAAAGGTGACAACACCCTAATGCAAATAGCTGAAATTGAGTTAATAGGACCTGATTTATAAGCTAGCACTTTTTGTGTAGAGACAGTGTTCATGTGGGGAACCTCCCTTACACACGACCATATGAACATTGTCTCTACACATTTTATTCATTATTTAATTATTGGTGTGTGATTTGATTCACCATACCAGAACATAGACCAATAAAAGACTCTCTATGAACTTACGCATATTATCGATAAAAGTTGTTTTTCCAGTCGTGCTAATGACACTTAGTACAACTTTGTTTATTTCGACGGCGACGGCTACTGCAGCGTCTAAGGCTGAAATTAATAAGACAAAGCCTCCTTTTTCGCTGACACTTGAACAAGTGAAAAATTGGTCACCAACTTCACAATTTGCTGATCCTAAAAATGTTTCAACGACTAAAATACAAAAACGATTTGTTGCTCAATTAAACGATAGAAAATCTCCTTTAGATGAACAAGTTAAATTACTACTCGCGCCTGACGGCATGAATAACTTGTCAAACTTCATTGAACCGCAAAATAAGTTCAATCTATACAATTTTACCCATTGGTCGTATGTAGATATACTCAACTGGTTTACTGGCGAGGAAACCGTCAATGTACCAGCTAAGCCTTGGGTTGATACGGCCCATAAAAATGGCGTCAAAGTGATTGGCACAGTCTTTTTTAGGCCAGCTCAGTATGGTGGAAACGCGGATACAGTGGCAATGTTGCTTGAAATGGATGAGAAAGGTCGGTTCCCTTATGCTGACAAGCTAATTGAAGTCGCGCTGTACTATGGTTTTGATGGCTGGTTAATGAATCAAGAAACAGATCTAACTTTTGTTAAAAATGCCGACAATGAAATTATTGAAGGGCAGTTTGACTATGATAACGCGGCTAAATTAGCTAATAAAATGCAAAGTTTTATGGCATACCTAACTAAAATAGCCCCGGAAGATATGGAAATTCATTGGTATGATGCCATGTTACTTGATGGTTCGGTGCGGTGGCAAAACCAGCTGAATGAACACAGTAGCCCTTTTTTACAAGATAATAAGACCACCTTTGATAAAATAAACGAAAGAGTAAGTGATAGCATCTTTTTAAACTATTGGTGGAATGCCGATATGGTTAAAGAGTCAGTAAAACAAGCTAAAACTCTCAATCGTTCTGTGTATGATCTGTATTTTGGCGCCGACTTGTGGCCAGATAGAAATGCTCAACGCTTATTTCAACGTAGACAATGGCTTGATACTTTATTCACTGAAAAGGGTAGCAAAGGCCAGAGTTCAATTGCTCTTTTTGCCAATAATGCCAGTTTTATGTTCTCTGGTAGTGACACCTTAGACGCTTATAGCGATTTTCAAAAAGATGCCAACGACTATTTAAGTTATTACCAAAGTGAAGTTCGACTATTTTCTGGTGACGATTTAAATGTTTATCAAGATGATGATAAACCCAATTGGCCTGGACTTGGTCGATATATCCCCGCGAAATCTATATTATCGGAGCTTCCATTTGATACAAGTTTTAACACGGGGCACGGTAAATTTGTCGCAAGGAAGGGCGAAGTACAGTTAGGTGAATGGTTTGATATTGGTCAACAAGATATTTTACCTACTTGGCAATTTGCCGTTCAAGGCAACGAAAACTTATCGGTCTTCTTTGATTTCGAACAAGCATATAACGGTGGCAGCTCTCTTGCTTTACGAGCCAAAAGCACAATTAAACTTGACTCAATACCCTTGTATAAAACAGCAATTTTACTGAATGAAAGTAATCAATTATCCGTAACATTCAAGCATAACAGACCAACAACATCAGTTTGGGTATGGTTAGAAACGGCAGATAAAGTGAAGATAAAATACCCCTTAATTTCGGATACTAACCAATGGTCAACGATAACGGTTAATTTAAAACATTATCAAGGCAAGGTAATCGATAAAATTGGTTTTATGGTGCTAGGTCAGACCTCTCAATTGCTATCCACCAATATCGGCGCAATGAGTATTCAATAATGGCTATGACTGAAATATGTATATGCAGTGATGACTTGCCACAAATGGCAGCCAATATCTGCAAAGTTTATCAAATGGGTGCACAGCGCATAGAACTATGCAGTGCCATGGAACTCGATGGTTTAACACCTGAACTTGAAGCCGTTATCCTTGCACGTCAAGCATTTAAAGAGCGCTCAGGGCTTATGGTCATGATACGCCCTAGAGCAGGTGATTTTTTTTACGATGAAGATGAAGTTTGTTTGATGCTGAAACAAATACAGCAGGTAGCAGATGCTGGCGCTGATGGAGTGGTTTTTGGTGCATTGAATAAACAAAATTCAGCACTTGCCACTAACACTATGGAACGATTAGTTTCATTGTGCCATGCGCTTAAATTGCAAGTTGGTTTTCATCGTGCTTTTGATGCGATTACTGAGAGAAAACTTGCGTTAGAACAATTGATTAACTTTAAGATTGACCGTGTTCTCACGAGTGGTAGTGCCTGGGGAAAGCCAGTCTCTGCATTGTCGAGTGTTAACGAATTGATGAATATTATTACTTTAGCAAATGAACAAATTGAAGTAGTAGTGGCGGGTCGTATTAACCCATTAAATGCGCAAACAATCTTTGACCATATTTCACCAAAACATACACGAATATCTTTTCATAGCTACTCGGGCGTGTTGACAAATGGTGAAATTAACCCTGATACGATTAAAACTTTGCTTAATATAGGTTAAAGCCTTTTATTAATTTTTACATTTAAATTTTGTTGCAATCGATTGCTGTTTGCGCCTATTTTCCTGATTCACAACGAAGTAAATTATCTATGCCAACTACAGAATTATGTTACACATCCAAGGACGAACGTTTAAACCTCAATGGCGAGTGGCAATTTCGTCAATGCGGTAAAAAAGAGTGGTTACCGGCGCAAGTGCCAGGCTGTAATTTTACTGATTTACTCAGTAATCAGCAGATAAATGATCCTTTTTTTCGTAATGAAGAAAGTGAATTACAGTGGATTGAAAAGCACGATTGGGAATACCGTAAATCTTTTCAAGTTGATGAATCAATGCTTTGTGAAAATGAATTAGCTTTAGTATTTGCGGGGCTTGATACTTATTGTGACGTTTATCTTAATGGTGTACTTCTTTTAAAAAGTAATAATATGTTTGTGGGTCATAAAGTTTTGTGTAAGCCATATTTACATGTTGGTGAGAATACCTTACTCGTTATCTTTCGCTCTCCGATTAACGAAGTTATGCCTACATTTTTAAACAATGGTTTTACTTATCCCGCAGAAAACGATAAATCTGAAGAGCGTTTAAGCGTTTTTACCAGAAAAGCGCCTTATCATTATGGTTGGGATTGGGGACCAAGGTTTGTAACCTCAGGCATTTGGCGTAATGTTTATTTAGAAACGGTCAAAGAAACAAGTATCTCAGATGTTTATGTACAGCAAGAGCAGCTTTGTGAAGAGCTTGCACAGTTAAACTTTAAAATATCGTTAACACAAGCAGAACAATTTAGCGGTACACTTGATATTGAATGTCTCAATAAAAATGGTTTATCCAAACAAATAGATATTCCTGTTAATGCTCATAAAAATGAAATAAACATTCCTTTCTCTATTAATGAGCCGAATCTTTGGTGGCCAAATGGTTTGGGAGAGGCTTTTCTTTATCAATTCAAAGTAACTCTATCTTCAAATAAGCAATGTATTAGTGCAAAAGAAGTCGTTATTGGTCTTCGCACTATCGAAGTGATTAATGAGGCTGATGAGTTTGGCGAGTCTTTCTATTTGAAAGTTAATGGCCAAGCTACTTTTATGAAAGGGGCTAATTACATCCCTTCTGATAGCTTTTTAAACAGAGTGTCGAGCAGTAAATATCAGGGAATATTTGACGATGCCGTTGCCGCCAATATGAATATGCTCAGAGTTTGGGGTGGCGGAATTTACGAAAATGATGAGTTTTATCAACTTGCAGATCAAAACGGTATTCTCATTTGGCAAGACTTTATGTTTGCTTGTAGCTTATACCCCGCAGATGATGATTTTTTGAATACCGTTGCTGACGAAGTTGAATACAATGTTAAACGCTTAAGAAACCATGCTTGTATTGCACTATGGTGTGGTAATAATGAAACGGAAATGGGTATAGAGTTTTGGAAATGGCCAACAACCTTTAATTATAGCGATGCTCTTTATCAGCAGCTGAAACAAGATTATGCCAAGTTATTCCAATCGGTGTTACCCGAATTAGTTAAACGCTTTGACCCAGAACGCTTTTATTTTTCATCTTCTCCAATCGGCTTCTGGGAAAACAAAGCAGACGATAACCGAGGTGATAATCATTATTGGGGTGTATGGCATGGTGAAGAGCCATTTAGTGAATTCAAGCAACGCGTGCCACGATTTATGAGTGAATTTGGTTTTCAATCATTTCCAATAATGGATTCCGTCAAAAAGTATTCTACTGAAGATGATTGGCACATTGATTCAGCGGTAATGAAGTCACATCAAAAGCATCCAAGGGGCAATAGTTTAATTCGTCAATATATGAAAGACGAATATAAAGACCCAAAAGACTTTGAGAGTTTTTTATATTTGAGTCAAGTTCAGCAGGCTTTGGGGCTTAAAATAGCTTTTGAAGCTCATCGAAGTGCGATGCCGTTTTGTATGGGTACTCTTTATTGGCAGTTCAATGACTGTTGGCCTGTCGCTTCATGGTCAGGTATTGATTATTATGGCCGTTGGAAAGCATTACATTATCAGGCACAACGTTGTTTTAAGCATATCGCCGTTTTTGTTGATGAAAGTATTCACGAAAACATTGAAAAACTACAGGTGAATATTGTTTGTGATAAACGTGAATCATCCAGGTTATTGTTAACAGAACAACTTATGACATTAGATGGTCAGTTACTTTGGTCTCAAAAAAATATTGTTGAGACTAAACCCAACGCTAGCGAAGTTCAGTCAAGTAAAAACATTGATCAATTCCTCGTTGAAGCTGATAAGAGTAATATTGTTTTTGTTGCCTCTTTACATGACGTTGATAGCAATGATCACCCGAAAGAAATGATCAGTGAAGCCATGCATTATTTTATGGCCACTAAAGATCTTAAGTTATCAAACGCTACACTCACTGTGAATAAATCTGTAGAGGGCGATAAAATAGCACTTTCTTTGTTTGCTGATTCTTTAATGCGCCAAGTCTACGTGTCGATTGAGGAACTTGATGGAAATTTTTCTGACAATTTCTTTGACTTATTACCACTGCAATCAAAACAAATTGCCATCTCGACGCAAGGAAAAACCGAACAAGAAGTTACTTTACTGCTAGAAAAAATACGTATAGTGTCCATTGTTGATACTTACCAAAATAATAATAATAATAATCAAAAGGTAAATTAATGTCGTTGCATTTTATCGATCTGGTCATCATCTTTTTGTATTTAGTAGGCACTATCGCGATTGGTTTTTACCTGTCCAAACGTGCTTCAAAAAATCTAGATTCTTACTTCTTAGGCGGAAGAAAAATACCTTGGTGGGCTTTAGGTGTTTCTAATGCATCAGGAATGTTTGATATAACCGGTACGATGTGGCTTGTATCCATGTGCTTTGTGTATGGCATGAAAAGCGCGTGGTTACCTTGGATATGGCCAATATTCAATCAAGTTTTTTTGATGATTTATTTGTCCGCATGGCTGCGTCGTTCAAACGTAATGACGGGAGCAGAATGGCTTAAAACTCGCTTTGGTAGTGGCCGTGGGGCTGAACTTTGCCATATAGCGGTGGTGATCTTTGCTGTTATCAGCGCCATTGGTTTTATCTCTTATGCTTTTAAGGGCATTGGAAAGTTTGCGGTGGTTTTCTTCCCTTGGGATTTATCTCCGGACGTTTACGCTATTATCATCTTTACTATTACTACCTTATACGTAGTGAAAGGCGGGATGTATAGCGTGGTTTTCACTGAATTATTGCAATTTGTTATTATGACCATTGCCGCTATTTCGGTTGGGATTATTGCGATGAATATGGTGAGCGTCGAAGCCTTGAATGCTGTAATACCTGAGGGTTGGAAAGAATTGTTTTTTGGTTGGGAACTTGAACTAGATTGGCGCGGTGTCATAGATTCGGTCAACGACAAAATAGAAGGCGATGGTTTTACTCTGTTTGGCTACTTTTTTATGATGATGCTATTTAAAGGCGTGTTATCAAGCTTGGCAGGCCCCGTACCAAATTATGACATGCAACGAATTTTAGCGACAAAGAATGCTAAAGAGGCAGCAAAAATGAGCGGTATTGTATCATTGGTGATGTTTTTTCCTCGATACATGATGGTAGCAGGACTAACAATTTTGGCGCTGGTTTACATGGGACCTGAAATACAAGCAAGCAATGAAGTTTTCGATTTTGAACAAATATTACCTTACGCTATTCAGAACTTTATCCCTATTGGTTTAACGGGTTTGTTAATCGCAGGCTTGTTAGCCGCTTTCATGTCGACCTATGCAGCAACCGTTAATGCGGCGCCCGTTTACATCGTTAATGATATATATAAACGTTACTTTAAACCCAATGCCAGTGAAAAAACTTACATAAGAATGAGTTATTGGGTTTCTACTATATTGGTTATTGTAGGTGTGTGCGTTGGTTATATGATTTCGAGTATTAATGACATTATGCAATGGATTTTTGGTGCTTTGTTTGGCGGTTATGCCGCAGCTAATGTATTGAAATGGCATTGGTGGCGATTTAATGCTTATGGCTACTTTTGGGGCATGATGTCAGGTTTAATTGCTTCGTTAGCGTTACCGTTCCTTTTCCCTGATTTACAACCTTTGTATGCCTTCCCATATTTATTATTGGCCGGATTAGCAGGTTCGATAATGGGTACCTTATTAACCGCACCTGAAGATGATGCCGTGTTGATGTCTTTCTACCAAAAAGTTAGACCATGGGGATTTTGGAACCCTATCAAGGAGAAGGTTATCGCACAAAATCCAGAATTTAAAGCGTGTAATACCTTGCCACGAGATGCCTTTAATATCGTTATTGGCATGATTTGGCAAATATCTCTTGTAGTGGTGCCCATTTATTTAGTGATCAAAGAGTTTGACTCTATGTTACTTGCGTTATCGGTAATGTTACTGACTTCATGGATTTTGAAAAAGAATTGGTACGACAAGCTTGAAGATTAGTTTGAATTAAATAATAACCCTTTTTTACAATGTGAATGGCTATGTAAATAACATGATGAAAATAATAAATATGAAACCAATAAATTTTAAAAAAACGATTGCAGTGAAGCTATTGTCATTGTTTATCCTTACCGGCTGTGGAATTGCAGAGAATAAATCTGAATTAGCTAAGCAGCAAACTAGTGGGAAAGCAGAGAAAGAAATGACTCAGGCGGTTGATGTTTTGGACTTTGTCGACCCTTTCATCGGCACAGGCGGGCATGGGCATACTTTCCCTGGCGCAACAGTCCCATTTGGTATGGTGCAATTAAGTCCAGATAATCCATCTAAAGGTTGGGATTGGACCTCAGGTTATCATCATACTGACGATACCCTTATCGGCTTTAGCCATACTCATCTATCCGGTACAGGCGTAGGCGATTTACTGGATATTTTGGTGATGCCGTTTGTTTCGAGTTATCCTGAAAATAGCGATAATGATATCAATCGAGTTTATGCAACTTATCAAAAATCAGATGAACAAGCATCTGCGGGTTATTATTCGGTAGCACTCAATAATGAAAAAATAAAGGCAGAGTTAACCGCTACTGCGCGTGTTGGTGTACATAAATACACTTTTGGTGATGTTGGTGTACCGCAAATATTAATTGATTTAGGTTATGCCCAAAATTTTGATAAATCTGTTGATACCCATTTTAAAATTGAGAATGAAACTACCTTAGTAGGCTATCGAAAATCGACAGGTTGGGCCAAATTCCAACCGGTGTATTTTGTGATGGAATTTAGCGCCCCTTTTGCTCATCAGCTATTTATAGATAAAAAAAATGTCAAAGGTAATGAAGTAACCGCGATAAAAAGCGAAGCGGTATTAACGTTTGGCCAATTAAGTAATAGTTCTGTAACTGTTAAAGTTGGTTTGTCTTACGCAAGCATTGAAGGTGCTAGGAAAAACATTGCTGTAGAAACCAATGGGTTTGATTTTGATGAAGTTAAACGTGATGCAGAAAATGTTTGGCGTAAGCAACTTAATAAAATAAGCGTGATTGACGAAAATAAAGTAGAAAAAACTAAATTTTATACGGCTTTATATCATGCCTTTATGGCGCCGCATTTATTTAGTGATGCCAATGGCGAGTATTACGGAGCCGATGGTAAAACTCATAAAGCAGAGGGCTATAATCGCTATACCTTGTTTTCTTTGTGGGATACTTTTAGAGCTTTACACCCGCTAATTACGATTACAAATCCAGAATTGGTAGACGATTTAGTTAAATCGATGATGGCTTTCTATGATGAAGCCGGCTTGTTACCTAGCTGGGATCTGATGTCAAATGAAACTGACGTTATGATTGGTTACCATGCCGTGCCAGTGATTGTTGATGCTTATCTTAAAGGCTTAACCAGTGTTGATGGCGAGAAATTGTTCACTGCAGTAAAAAAATCGGCGATGCAGAAACGCTTTGGTATTGATCTATTTGAGCAGTATGGTTATGTACCCTCTGAGTTAGAAGTAGAAGCCGTATCAAAAACTTTGGAATACGCCTACGATGATTGGGCAATAGCAGAACTAGCGAAAGCACTAAATAAAACAGATGAATATGAGTACTTTACTAAAAGAGCTCAATCTTATAAAACCTTGTTTGATAAACGTGTCGGCTTTATGCGAGGAAAAGATAAACATGGCGAATGGGTAGAAAACTTCAGCCCAACTCATGTTGATCACCGCACCACTGATTACACAGAAGCCAATGCTTGGCAGTACACGTGGTTTGTTCCCCATGACGTAGACGGCTTGATCGGTTTGTTTGGTGGTGAGCAGCCATTTATAAAAAAACTTGATTCATTGTTTACGGTAAGTTCCGTAATGGAAGGGGATGTATCTCCTGATATATCAGGGCTGATTGGACAATATGCGCATGGTAACGAACCTTGTCATCACATACCTTATTTATATTCGTTTACCCAAGATAAGTGGAAGGGCGAAGCTCGGATCCGCGAAATAAGAAAAAGCATGTACCGAGCAGAGCCCGATGGCTTGGCAGGTAACGATGATGTTGGTCAAATGTCTTCATGGTATGTATTAAGCGCATTAGGTTTCTATCCGCTTAATCCCGCAGATGGCCGTTATGTTTTTGGTACCCCTTTATTTGAACAAGTCACCTTAAATCATGCTAATGGTGAAAAATTTGTGATTAATCAAACCAACAACGATGGCGAAAATTATGTTGAAAGCATTGAACTTAATAACAGTAAACTAGAGCGAAATTATGTTAACTACAAAGAGCTAATGAGTTCAGGAAAGTTAAATTTCTCATTTAAATAGTTAACTTTATAATAGGCCACGGCAGTGAATCACTGCCGTGGGTTTGATAAAATGAGTATTATCGGATTTAGTTTAATTGGACTTTATTTTATGTATAACTGCAATCGATTACAGTTTGTGGGCTAGACGCTTAAATTATCACTCTTGAAAATATACACTTGCGGAAAAAACAATGTTAGCAGATGAAAATATACTATTTATGGGGATCGATGGCGGAGGCACCAAATGTCGAGTGCGTATCGAATCAGAAACAGGACAACTGCTGGGTGTAGGTCTTGGCGGCACTGCCAATCCATCTCAGGGCATAATAAAGGTCGCTAATTCAATTATTACCGCAACAGAAATGGCCTTGAATGAAGCTGGTTTACCAATGAGTTGTATGAAAAATCTGATAGTTGGTGCTGGTTTAGCAGGTTTGCATTTAACAAAATATCAACAAATGATGGAAGAATGGGCCCATCCATTCAAATCGTTTTATTTAACTGATGATTTACAAACGGCTTTACTTGGCGCACATCAAGGAGAAGATGGGGCTGTAATTATAGTTGGGACTGGCTTTAGTGCTATGTCGCATGTTAACGGCGAAAAAACAGCAATCGGTGGTTATGGTTTTTTAATGGCGGAACATTGTAGTGGCTCATGGATAGGGCATCAAGCCGTTCAAGCCGCTTTATTAGATTTTGACCACTTAGGTGAAAACACTTTGTTAACAGAAATGCTTGAAAATAAATTTAATGGTCGTGGTTGTCAATTGGCAAATACGTTTGTTGGATCATCCCCGAAAGATTACGGTGCACTCGCACCGTTAGTTTTTATTGCCGCTGAAAAACAGGACTTAGTTGCTTTGAAAATTTTACGGGAGAGTCGAGAATTCATTACACGCGTTATTGAGCTTTTGGCTAAAAATAACCCGGTAAGGATGTCTCTTGTTGGTGGAATTGCTGAGCAGTTAAAACCAAGTTTTACTAGAGAGGTTTTAGAGCAGTTATCTGATCCCAAGCAGTCTCCTGAGCAAGGGGCAATACATTTTGCTAAAACTCAATATCAGGCTGACTATGAAGTTCAGTTAAAACAACTTTCTTTAAAGGAAAATCACTAATGAACTCTAAGCGCGATTTTTTGAAAATGACTCTATTAGGCACTTCCGTTTGGGGTATTACAGGCTTTTTTACTAAAACACGAGCTAATAGTCCGGCTCCGATGGCAGGGTCACATAAACCCATCGTTGTTTCTACATGGAAACATGGATTAGCAGCTAATAAAGTTGCTTGGAAAATTTTATCAAGTGGCGGGAAAGCGATTGATGCTGTGGAGCAAGGTGTTAGAGTTCCGGAAGCTGATCCATCAGTAATGACCGTTGGTTATGGCGGTTATCCAGACCGTGAGGGAAAAGTCACACTAGATGCCTGTATTATGGATGAAAACCAAAATTGTGGCTCAGTCGCTTTTTTACAAAATATAAAACATCCTATTTCTGTCGCTCGTTTGGTTATGGATAAAACGCCACATGTCATGTTAGTAGGCGAAGGAGCTCTCGATTTTGCTAGATCTCAAGGATTTAAAGAGCAAAACTTACTAACAGATAAAGCAAAGGCGGCATGGCAAAACTGGTTAAAAGAGTCAAAATATAATCCTGTTATCAATGTTGAGAATCATGACACGATTGGCATGTTAGCCCTTGATAAGAATGGTGACTTGTCTGGAGCATGTACCACTAGTGGTGCCGCTTTTAAAATGTCGGGCCGCGTGGGTGACTCGCCAATTATAGGTGCTGGCCTTTATGTTGATAATGAAATTGGCGCAGCGACCGCGACAGGCATGGGGGAATTAATGATCAAGACGGTTGGCTGTCATTTAGTTGTTGAAATGATGCGACAAGGATTAAGTCCAGAACAGGCTTGTAAAGCGGCTGTTGAACGTATAGCGAAAAAATTAGGTGATTATAAACAATTTCAGGTGGGCTTTTTGGCGATTAATAAAGCGGGTGAATATGGCTCTTATTGTATTCAATCGGGATTCAATTATGCCGTTACGGATGCTTCAAACTCCAGCATGCTAGATGCTAAAAGCCTTTTATAAAGTATAAGTCACTTTGTTGAGATAAAAATCTCTAGTCAATAATAAACATTTAATGAGAATAGAACCGAATGAGTAAAGTATTTTTCCTGTGTATGATCATGCTATCAATTGTTGCTAGTATCACTTCACATGGTGATGAAGCACAAGGCATTGGGGGACTTTCCTCTTCGGCACTTACATCAATAACTAATAACGAAGAATCGGTGATAATAAAATCGCCAAATAATGATATAGGTATTGAATTTTTACTGTTAAATGGAGCTCCGCATTATCGTGTTTTTAACTCCGCAGATGAAATTATCTCATCGTCGAAATTGGGTTTTCGTTTTAAAGAACAAAATTCATTACTGACAAATTTTACACTTGTTTCATCATCAAAAAAGTTAATAGACAAAAATTGGCAAAAGCTCTGGGGACAGTCAAAAAATGTGCGTAATCACTATCGTGAGTTGATCATTAATTTGCAAGAAACCTCTGTCTTGCATAGAAAAATGAATATTGTATTTAGGGTTTTCGATGAAGGCGTAGCTTTTAGATATGTATTTCCTGAACAAAGCAATTTAGGCATGTTTTCTATTACCTCAGAGGAGACTGAATTTGTCTTTAATAAAGATCATAGTTCATGGTGGATCCCCGCTAATTACGACAGTTATGAAGCGAATTATCAACAATCATTGTTAAGTGAACTTACGGCAATTAATACCCCTGTTACTATGAAAACAGCAAATGATTTATATCTAAGTGTGCATGAAGCAGCACTAACTAACTACGCGGGTATGACTTTAGTTAAAAGGCCAGATCAGCCACTCACCTTAACCAGTGAATTGGTCCCTTGGCCAGATGGAGTCAAAGTAAAAGGAAAAACACCTTTTGAATCACCGTGGCGAACTATTCAAATAGGCAAAACTGCAGGTGCATTAATCGAGTCAAATTTAATTGAAAATTTGAATGAACCTAATGTTATTGAAAATACCTCTTGGATTAAGCCAATGAAATATATTGGGATTTGGTGGGGTATGCATATGCGAAAATATACTTGGCAAGCCAGTTTAAAACATGGCGCAACCACTGAAAACACCAAGGAATATATTGATTTTGCCAAAGAGCATAACATTGGCGGAGTGTTAGTAGAGGGCTGGAACAAAGGTTGGGAGACTTGGCATACGGGTGTAAGCGTTCAGGATTTTACCCAAGCATATAACGACTTTGACCTCGCTGAAGTAGCCGCTTATGGTAATGAAAATAATGTTGCCTTAATTGGTCACCATGAGACGGGTGGCAATATTCCTCTTTACGAACAACAGCTTGAAAAAGCCATGGCGCTTTACCAATCGGTTGGGGTGCACGCAATTAAAACGGGTTACGCGGGGGAAATGATACCAGAAGGAACATATCATCATGGTCAATTTATGGTTAACCACTATAGAAAAGTACTAGAATTAGCAGCAAAGCATAAAATTATGCTCAATGTTCATGAGCCGATAAAACCAACGGGGATCCGCCGTACATACCCAAATATGATGACCCGAGAAGGTGCAAGAGGTATGGAATGGAATGGTTGGAGTGACGGTAATTCACCCGAGCATACGGTAACTTTACCTTATACCCGTTTACTAGCAGGACCATTAGATTATACCCCAGGTATTTTCAACATTAAGTTTGATCCACAAGGGCAATATCGTGTACACAGTACGTTAGCCAAACAGTTAGCTATGTATGTGGTGCTATATAGCCCAATGCAAATGGCTGCGGACATGATAGAAAATTACGTTGAAAAACCGGCCTTTGACTTTATAGAACAAGTACCAGTTACTTGGGACGAAACACGTTTTTTGCAAGGAGAGATTGGTGACTATATAAGTATTGCTCGCCGTAAAAGTGCGCAATGGTTTATTGGTAGTATGACTGATGAACAGCCGAGGAATTTCACCTTCGATTTAGACTTTTTATTACCAGAAACCACTTATGTCGCTAAGGTTTATTCTGACTCTATTGAAACCGAGTTCAATAAGAATCCTACAGCAATATTTATAGGTGAATATCGGGTTAAAAAAGGCGATTCGTTAGCTACAGTTTTGGCAAGTGGCGGTGGTCAAGCTGTACATTTATACCCAGCAAAGACAGATCAACTTGATGATTTAAAAACACTTAAAAATTATAATGACTACGTGGTTAAAAACATTGAAGTATTCGCACGAGGCGGTCAGTTTGGCGCAATAAAGCAAGTGAATCATTTAGCGGTTAATAAAAGCATTAAATTGCTAAGTGAATATGACCAAGGTTATTCAGGCGGTGCTCGAAATGCCTTAGTTGATGGCATTGTTGGTAACTCCGATTATAAAAACCTATGGCAGGGGTATCGTAAGAAAGACCTTGATGTGGTGATCGATTTAGGTAAGCAAACTTTGGTGAAAACAATAGAAATTGGCTTTTTGCAAAGCCAGCTACATTCTATTTTATTGCCGAGTAAGGTGGAGTTTGAGTTGTCAGTTGATGGTAAAGTATTTAATGGCGCAGGTTCAATGTCATATCATACTGCAGAAACGGTACCAGATTTTCAGCGAAAACAATTTCATAGTCACTTCAAAGCAACCACGGCGCGTTATATTCGTGTGCATGCAAAAAATTTATCAGAGCTTCCCACATGGCACATCAGACCCGGCCAAGAAACGTTTATTTTTGCCGATGAAATACAGGTTCACTAATGTTTAATTTAAAATTAATGCTTAAGAGCATTGTATTGTTAATCATAGTCGTTAGCTGCCCTGCTTGTGCTGATAAGGTTGCCAAGACCAAAGTAATAAGTAATGCAAGCACCGTGGCAACAGAAAACCCGGTTGTGGCTGAACTACCTGAATTGAATTTTTCTATCAAAGAAGGAAAAATCTACAATAAATTTTTTAGACAAGGAAAGGTGGCTGCTCATACACTACTTAAATCAGGCATTTCACCAAGGATTGTTGTTGCTTTTCCTGCTGGAAATAGCGGTGTAAGCTTGTGGTTTAACGCGCTCGAGCAGCCAATGCAATGGCAAGAAATACAGCAAATATCAGCATTGCAGGAAACGAATAAACGTGAGCAACTGCTTTATGGCATAGAGGCGCAGATCATGACTTCTGCTAAGCGATTGGAAGTTAAGCAAGCAGTATTAAGTAACGTGCGGGTTATTCGTGATTATTTGCATTCAGGCGTGGTGGCTAGTGAGATAAAAAACACCCTAAGCGTTAATAAGCAAACGGTGACTTGGTATCGTGACCGACTTGATGATAAAGGCAGTTATAAGCTTGAAGTTGTAGTTATGCAAGGACATGTTACTGGTGGTAATGGTACACCGATAGTTTTTATAGCTGAAAACGATTTACCTTTAGTGCTAAAAATTAAGGCATTGTCAGGAGATAAGCCGTTAACACCGATTCTAAAAAATGATTTATTAACCACGACTAATGATCAAGATGTAATGGCTAAAAATGTACTGGCATTTTTAAGCTATCAGGAAAAAATGCTGGCAGGCTCTTGGCGTTTCGCAACCTATTTTGGCCGCGACACTTTGATGTCAGTGCGATTACTCATGCCGGTATTACAACCCGCTGTAATAGAAGCTGGCCTTGGTTCTGTTATCGAACGATTGAATAGCCATGGTGAAGTGGCTCATGAGGAAGACATTGGCGAATTTGCCGTTTTGCGACATCTTAGAGAAAACGGGCAGAACAATGATCAGGAATTTTACGATTACAAGATGGTTGATGATGACTATTTGTTAGCGCCAATCATTGCTGAATTTTTGCTAAACCAAGATGTAGCCACAGCAAAAGCTTTCTTAAATCGAAAAACTCATAACAGCCAGCTATATAGTGAGCGGTTATTGGCAAATTTTGACTATGTAATGTCGATGACAAATCAGTATGCTAAAAACCCTATAGTAGAACATTTAATCAAAATAAATAAAGGCGATACAGTAGGGGAATGGCGCGATAGCGGTGAAGGATTAGGTTTTGGCCGCACCCCTTATAACGTTAATGCTGTATTTGCACCCGCAGCTTTAAATGCGATAGCCCAGTTGGATGAGAGTGGCTTATTTACATCTGATAATGCCCCAACTGCTCGCTTTGGCCGAGCAAGTTCCATGGCTAAGGTATGGCAGCAAAAAGCTCCTGCACATTTTAATGTGACTATAACTGCAGAAGAAGCCAAGCATTTTATAGAGCAGCATGCTCAAAAAAATGGTGTGCCGCAACATGAGGCGTTATTGTCAATTGGCGCACAACCGGTAACATTTAACGCTTTGTCTTTAGATGAGCAAGGAAAACCCATTGCGGTTATGCATTCAGATGATGGTTTCACGCTGTTATTTAGTAACCCAAGTGAAGCTGAATTACTCAATATTGTAAAAGTATCCTTACGACCATATCCTGCAGGCTTATTAACACCGGTAGGTATGTTAGTGGCGAACCCAGTTTATGCAGAAAATGAATTAAAGCAGTATTTTAGCAATCAACATTATCACGGTGAGGTTATTTGGTCGTGGCAGCAAGCTTTATTTGCCGCGGGACTCGAACGACAATTATTGCGAAATGACCTAAGTCAATTAGTTAGAAAACAACTGCTGCAGGCGCAAGAAAAACTTTGGGGAGTAATCAATACAACCGCCGCAATCAACAATGCAGAGTTATGGTCATGGTCATTTAAAAATGGCCAATATCAGATTGAATCATTTGGTCAACGTACAGGTGACAAAACAGAGTCTAATGCCGCCCAGTTGTGGAGCACGGTGTATTTAGCTATTTCATCGCCTAAAAGTTCCGTCAAAAAATAGATAACAAAGATAGCTAAAAATACGAAACAAGTGATGAGTGAAATTTATTTAAAAAAACTCATTAATATCTCTTTGACAGCAATCGATTGCAGTTAAGGGCGTTAACATCAAATAATAAGAGAACAATGATGATGACTAATAATTTGAACAGTATGTTTTTAACCCTGAAAAGAGTAACAACGATAATACTTTTTACAGCAATGACTTTAACATTAACTGCTTGTGGTGGCAGTTCAGACTCTAATGAAAATCCAAGTTCATCAGGCAGTCAAAACTCAGGTGGCGGTTCAAACATAGGCAGTGACTCAGGCTTGGACTCGGCTATCTATGGAGGAGGGCCGTTGTATTTCGGTGGTCAAGTAACTATGGATGAATTGAAATATTCAGGTTTCACCACCATTAATTTTTGGACCATTCACGTTAATAGCAACGGCGACTTAGTTTATAACGACCAACTCATTGTCCATGACGGCGAATATGTAGGTAAGGAAAGCTGGCCTGCAGAGATAGCTAGCTTGAAAGTTATGCCTACATCAATTGATAGAGTTCAGTTTGGCGTAGCTTCTTATGGGGTTCCTGATTTCGAACGTATTCAGAGCCTAATCGCCTCGTCAGGTACTGGGCCTAACAGTATTCTTTACAAAAATTTTCAAGCACTAAAAATGGCAATCCCAAGTATCGACGCCATTGATTTTGATGATGAAAGTAATTATCACGTTGACTCAGCTGTGAAGTTTGGTGTGATGTTGGCTGACTTAGGCTACAAAATAACTTTCGCTCCTTACACCGCACAAAACTTTTGGGCTGATACTTTTACGCAAATTAATAATCAACGAGAAGGTGCTGTTGACCGTATTCATGTACAAGGTTATGCAGGAGGGTCGGGTAATCAACCGTCGACATGGAATGCCTTATTTGACGGCATAAGCGTTAGCATGGGCTTATGGAGTAAAAATGGCGACAACTGCGTACAAGGGCTATCTCCAGATAATATAGAAGATTCTTTTGGATCATGGAAAGGTAAAGTTTCTGGTGGTTTTATCTGGTTATACGACGATGTACAAAAGTGCAATGGTAGTCAGGGAGCGGCTGAATATGCCTCAGCAATTAATAAAGCGTTAGATATTGATAAAAGCTCGTCATCTCGTACTCACTCTCCTATTCCCGTTAACGAAGACACTTTTATTGATACAGATACAACCTTAACTTGGCAGGCTGGATTTTCTGGAGAAAGCTATCAAGTTTACTTCAGTGATTCAGCAAACTTAACGACTAATGACTTACTCGCTGATACTACGGAAACAAGTTTTGAAACGGATACTTTGTTAGAAGATACTACTTATTTTTGGCGTGTGGATCAAAAAAGTGCCAGTGGCAATTTGAAAGGGGAAACATGGCGCTTTAAAACGAAAATAGCGGGTATGACTGTTATTGATAGAACAGAGGATGCTGGGCTAATTGTTACAGCACGCGGTGAAAACTTACCTAATGAAGGTATTTCAAAGATAATCGACAATGATAACCAAACAAAATGGTTAGATTTTAGTAGAAATAGTTGGTTTGAGTTTTCATTTTCACAAGCTAAGCAATTCGCTATCACTGAGTATACGCTCACTTCGGCAAATGATTCGCCAGGAAGAGACCCCAAAGAATGGACCATATTTGGCTCTAATGACGGTGTTACTTGGCAAGCGCTAGACTTTCAAAGTGACCAAAATTTTACCCAACGTTTTGAAAAGAAACGCTACAGTTTTGAAAATAAAATCGCTTTTGCATTTTATCGTTTAGAAATGATTAATAACGGTGAAAACATAACTCAACTAGCAGAAGTTGAACTAATTGAATACATCACAGAATAGCTAATAACGATCTTTAATAACATTTTATCGAAGGTGGTCTATTTGCCTACCTTCCTTCAGTATTCGTCATACTCCATTTAGGAACAAATATGCAGCCCAGAAATACCTTAACTAGTTGGCAGTCACTAGTTTCACATGCCGTAAAAATGAAAAGCAAGCATATGAATGATTTTTTTGCTACAGATCCACAACGCTTTGATCGATTCTCAATTAACGCTCCATCTTTGTTATTAGACTACTCTAAAAATTTAGTCACTCAAGAAACCATGCAGAAATTAATGGCATTAGCCAAAGAGTGTGATGTCAGTTCATGGCGCGAAAAAATGTTCAAAGGAGAGCGCATTAACAGCACCGAAAACCGCGCAGTGCTGCATACTGCGTTGCGTAGTAACGTTGAAACCCCCTTGTATGTAGATGGTGAAAATATTGCAGAACAAGTGTCGATATGCTTGAGGAAAATACAAACTTTTACTGAGCAAGTCAGAGGCGGTCGTTGGCTTGGATACACAGGTAAACGTATTACTGATATCGTTAATATTGGCGTCGGTGGCTCCAATTTAGGGCCACAAATGGTGACTGAAGCGCTAAAACCTTACAGCGATCACTGTGTCAATGTGCACTATGTGTCAAATGTTGATGGCACACAAATTGCGCATGTACTTAGGCCTTTAAACCCGGAAAACGTTTTGTTCATTGTTTCAAGTAAAACCTTCACCACAACCGAAACTATGACAAATGCAAACACAGCAAGGCAATGGCTAATTTCTTCGTCATTTGATGAAAAATCTGTAGCAAAACACTTTGTGGCAGTTAGTGCCAATATGGCTAATGCAATAAATTTTGGTATCGAAGCAGGCAATATCTTTGATATGTGGGATTGGGTTGGCGGTCGATTTTCATTATGGTCAGCGATAGGTTTGCCCATTGCTCTTGATCTTGGTTTTGAAAAGTTTACAGAGCTTTTAGCTGGTGCAAATGAGATGGATGAACACTTTTTTCAAACACCCTTTGAGGAAAATGCGCCGGTAATTTTAGCGTTGCTTAGTGTATGGAATTGCACTTTTTTAGGTGCTCAGTCACAAGCAATATTACCTTACGATCAATCTTTACATATGCTATCTGCTTATATGCAACAAGCCGAAATGGAAAGTAATGGTAAGTCTGTTTCTTGGCACGGTAGCCCAATTGATTATCCAACGGTACCTTCTATATGGGGAGGTTTAGGGATTAATGGTCAGCATGCTTTTTATCAATATTTACATCAAAGTAACAATATAGTACCAGCCGATTTTATTGGCTCAGTTGAAAGTGTCACGCCAGTAAAAGGGCACCATTTAACCTTAATGGCCAATTTTTTTGCGCAATCGAAGGCATTAATGTCGGGAGTAGATGAACATCAAGTCAGGCAAGATCTTAAAGCAAAAGGAAGGACAGCAGAATATATAGATAAGGTTGCTCCACACAAAGTACATAAAGGAAACCGACCAACAAATACAATCTTAATGAAAAGAATATCACCTAGAAGTTTAGGTAGCCTAATTTCTTTGTATGAGCATAAAATTTTTGTTCAGGGAATAATTTTACAAATCTGCTCTTTTGACCAGTGGGGAGTTGAGTTAGGAAAGGGACTTGCTAATGATATTCAGCAAGAATTGGAACAAAATATAATCAGCGACCGCCACGATAGCTCTACTAAAGGATTAATTAACTTTTATAATGAATAGTTTCAGTGATACTTAATAAACTCTCAATCTATGCTGTAATGGGGGCGTTTGCTCCTTCGAGTATATATCCTAATGTCAGCTATTTTTAAAGATATTGGACATTATATTAGGAGTAGTTAGGATCGATCTTTCAACAAAAAATCAGCAATGAAAATCAATCCAAAAATGTCAGCTAATAGCGATCAGCGGAAGTTTTGAACTTGTTACCCCTAGCTTCCGCTAATAGCGCACATTGTTAGCCTTTCACATCAGCTAATAAACTTCCAAATCAATTGATTATGATAATCTTTACTACTGCCTATTTTGGACATGAAACAGTCAAAGGTAAGCTTTCCCTTTTGGATGACTTATGTACGTCTAAATCCTAGATTATCGCTTAAATAGTCATGTTGTTCTGATTCAGCGTTACCTCCAAATGAAATGAAGTTTAAGCTTTTAAAAGGCTCTAATTTATATTCTCCACTGAGATTAACATTATCAATCCATAATTTTTCTATGGTGATAAATTTAGAAATTAATTCAATAGACTTATCCGTTATCATCGTAGAACTCAAGTTAAGACTTTTAATGCAGTGCAAGAAAGGTAAATTAGATATGCCTTCATCTGTGATATTTGCTCCATCTAAATTTAATGAAATCACATCAGTTGGAATGTTTTTTAATTGCTCATCCGTCATATGAACACCATCAATAAAACCTTCTTGAAAATCTATACATCTATCCATTTTAGCTTCTCCGCAGTTTAGACCAGAAGAGCAATAACAGCAGTCATCAGGAATGATATCCTCAGGCTTTACTTCCGCTTCCTCAGGAAAAGTATCATTTGTCTTTTGATGATCTCTAAAGTAGGTTTTGAGTATTTTAAGCATAAATAATTCTTTTAATCCGCTCGATTGAACCGTCTTTTCCCTTCAGGTAATCCAAGAAACTTCCAGAGTCGATGAAACCTTGCTGGCATATATTTCAAACTGTCGGGTGGCGGGCTGCTCCAAAAATCGGCTGATATAACTGGATTATCAGGAGTAATGTCTAACTTGTTACTGTTTTCTTTATGCTCATTTTGATCGACAATATGAAGCTCCTTATCAGTATCTGTAATCGAATACTTACTCATTATTATCCCTTATAATTTAACTTATTTGAGTATTTATTTACTCTAACCTTTTAAGTAACAAGTACCTAGATTTAAGTTTTCCGCAATACTGCGCACTGAATAGCGCGCACTTTTGTAAAGCCTTACTTATAAGGACTTTCAAGCTATTCTTGTTTTTTAAAAAAGGCTATATGGTGCGCAAAACTTTAGCGTTCCATAATCAAATCGTAAGTATTATTCTAGTTAATGCTAACTGTAAAGTGTATCTCTAAACCTATATTCATACCTAAAATGATTAACTATTAGTTCAAGGATACTGAGAAAGGTCTTAATGTCTTATTTTTATTAGGCTTCAAGATAGTTTCCATTTTTTCAAATCTCGCTCATAGCTAGGTGTTAACCCTAGCTCTTCTAACCAATGGCTCCAATCATTCAAAGCAGCCCTACAATTAGGCATAGCAAGAGTCTGAATGTAAGCTTGATTGAGTTTGTTTAACGTATGATTTAGGAGGAATTCACCCACCATATAATCAATACCTAATTCCATCCAAAACGAACGAGCAAACTTTCGTAAGTCATGTGCCGACCATTGTTTATTTGCCATAGCAGAAATGATACAAGAGCCTTGATTGGGCGACATAGCCTTTCGTTTATTGCTCTTTTGTGGAAAGAGGTAGATTGATTTACCTATTGTAATTTGATGCTTTTTATAAAACTTTAACCATGTAATAGCCAGCTCCGTTAAAGGTAATAAGTGAGCTTGCTTAGTTTTAGTATCTTGTGCTGGAATACGCCATAACTTTTGTTCAAAGTCGAAAGCTTCCCACTTTGCATTTACTGTTTCACCTATCCGTGTACCGTGTAGAACTAACAATACAAACAAAAGCTGATGTTCAACGCTCTGCTTATTAAGGTTCTTAATTGTATTTAATAGCGAGCTTTGAGTTAGTCGTGTGGCTTTTACTTTCGGACGCTGATTAGTGAATTCAGCTAAGGTACATTTAGGCAGAGGGTTGAATTTAATCAACTGAACCTGAATGGCTCTTTTAATGGCCGCGTTCAATACAGATAAAATATTATCAACGGTTGAAAGTGCTAGCTTGGCCTGTAAGGGCTGAAATAGCACTTCATCAATTAACGGTAAGCTTATCGTCGATATTTTAATGTACCCCAGTAATGGTAATAAATGTTGTTTGATACATGCCTGTTGATTCTTTTTTGTATGCTCCGCCAATGCTTTGTTATTGGCTAGCCGTTTGCTATACCATGTTAATAATTCACCTATTGTTTTAAATTCCACCTCATTAGGTATCATACTTTTTAAAGCTGATTCTTTAGTTAATTGTCTCATTTTCAATAACGAGTCTTTTACTGATAGTGCAGGGTAACAACCAAGCTTTATCCACTTAGTTTTACCTTGTTTATGAAATACTCCATAAAAGGTACCTAGGTTTCTATCCTGCTGCTTATAACGATAATAAACAGATTGACGGTTATCCCTTAACTGGATAACACCCGTATTACTTTGATGTATTTCAATAGCATTCTTTGAAAGATTTAATCTTAATGTTTTCATAATAAAAACTTTTCGAATAACTAAATAAACAAACGGCATGACTAGTATTAGCCGTGTATTTAAACGTTACCCCTCCTGTTAATGGTTATTCAAACATGTAATTTTCTTTATCTGCTTTTGAAACAAAAGACGGATAACAGAGGTTGTCTTTTTTACTCGGTCTCATAATCGTTTGAACAATTACTTTATCCTCCATTCCTCTTTCAACTGCGCAGTGTATCGTTTTTCCTACTTGATGTTTTGCATAAGCCAACCCATCTTTTAGGTTTTTATCTACAATTTTTATTACTTCTCTTTTTATAACCCGAGGAGTGGCACTTTTTAATATTCTTCGGTTCACTTTTGGATATGCACCAACAAAGTAATCGTCAGGATTGAACAGGGCATCTATAGGAATACATTGCCCTTTGCTTCCTTTTAATCGCACTTCATGTCTGAACCAATATAAGTATTCTTTAGAGTCTTTTGGAAACTTTAGCTGCTTACCTTTTTCATAACCAAGCAACTGCTTATGAGAATGGCGTGAGCCAATACAAATGCTTCTTCCTGTTGGGCTAGAATAGTTTTCCCGTAATGGCGTCCCTCCCGTTTTAGAAGTGTATAAACCTTTGCTAAAGCTTTGTTGAATGAAACGTAAATCATGTTTTTTTTCAAAAGTATCAACAGCAATATCAAGTCGCTTAATGAAAACTTCTGTTGTTTGAGTAAGCTCTTTAATTACAGAAAAGTAAGCATTATTTGTATTAACGTATGAACATCCTTTGCCAGACAGTTCAACTTGAATAACATCATAATTTTCATTCCATTTAATTGCACCGCAAGGAGAATTGGTTTGGTCATTTGCTTTCAATATACAGCCATGATCAAAGTACTTTAAATTAGGCTCTGTACTGATAGATTTTATGCCTATTTTATTTAACCAATCTATAAGTACGTTGCTGACATATTTAAATTCAACTTCATTTTTAGGTTTAAATTGAACAGTTAAATAATCAATGCGACTCTTTACTTCATTTATCATTAAAAAGGCACAATCTGTAACTGCTAATTGATCCGTGATGTTCGATGCTGATCTACTGATATTCATAGTTTTTTGGTTTACCCCTGTATTCTTGAATGGCTCTGTTATTATCTTATGAGTTAATAAATGAGGATTGATTGAAGTATTATTGTCCATTACATCGCTCCTCAATCCAGTTCATTAGGTCAGATAACAACCAAGCCACCGCTCTAGAAGATAATTTTATCCGCTTAGGGAACTTACCTTCTTTTTCTAGCTCCCAGCGACGGGTTCTGGAAAGTCCAGTAATAGACTTGCATTCGTCTTCACGGACGAAACGATTTACTATTTTTATTTCATGATTGAAATTAGGGGTTAAAGCATTCATTTATAAACCTCAAAAATTACGTTCGAATTTGAACGAGACGAATCTTTGATGATCTTGATTATAATGACACGGGTGGAGTAGTCGTAGGAAGCGGAGTACGACTACTCCAACGTTTTTACTGGGCTGTAGATAGGTGTTTTTTTGCTAATTCTTTAATAATATTTCTGGGTTTATGTGCTTTTTCACCACTGACGAGCTTGCTAAAATCCTCTAACCATAATTCTATTCTTGCATGCATCGTACCTTCAGACTCAATTTTGGCATTGAGTCTTCTTGATAAATCATAAAACTTTTGAAAATGTTGTTGATTAAATTTAAATATATTTGGCTTATTTTCATCCAACCATTCATCGATAATTGTTTTAATCAACAGATCTTGCCCTTTATACCTTTCTGCAATATTAGACTTTCCTAGCTTACTTTGATGCTCAGTTGCGGCATTAATGAGCTTCAAATATTGTCTTTCTTTTTCAAATAAAGCTCTACATTCGAGCACTACATTTTCAGTATGAAATTTATACCCAAGAAAATCGCAGTCTATTGTTAACAAAAATGCTGCAAATGTTATTGATAGATCTGATAAATCAACGTTATCTTGGCTTTCAGCAATATCATTTATACTTTTTATTCGCTCAATTAGCCTTTCATGGGGTGTACTTTTGTCAATATTGATATAGCTAGCCATATCTTGAATGCCACTCTTAATTAACTCTATGTTTTCTTCTTCAGCTTTCTTTAGATTTGCTATGATTTTATTTATATCAGTGGGATTCTTTCTTAAAATATCATCAATATCATGCTGGATTAAATCATGTAATTCAGGTGTTATGAAACTGTATTGATTCATTTGGTAACTTCACTGTTTAAAGTTAGTTATTTTGTCATATAAGGTGGTTAAGGCCTAATTAAACACAAAAAATATACTCGACAGGGGAGGGATTCAGCCAAAGCTGGCTGAACACTACAGCAGACTTTCCACTTGTTGATTATCATATGTATCAATCGTTGTTAAAAATCACCGTTAAAGTCCACTACACTAGTCTTTTCTTTCTAAGGTTAATGAATAGAATATATCTCCTTTAAATATAATAGATTAGGAGTGTATTCCTGGCGAAACAAGGTATAACATGTTTACTCTATTGACATGGATGTGAGATAAAAATTATGTATATAAGTAACCTTATCATTGAAAATTTTAGATGCTTTGGAAGTAAGAACAACAAATTAGAACTTCCTTTGTTATCTGGTTTGAATACATTAGTTGGTGAAAATGATGCTGGTAAAACAGCAATTATTGATGCATTAAGGATGCTATTAGGAACTAGAGACCAAGAAAATATAAGGCCGCAAGTCAGTGACTTTCACTACCTGAATTCAACAACACAAGCTCGAACACTTAGTATTGAAGTTGTGTTTTCTGAGTTAACAATTAGCGAACAAGCTAACTTTCCAGACTACCTTACCTACCAAGCTGATGATGAAGATAATCCTGTAGTTCTTCATTTTACATTGAAGTCCTCTTTGATAAATGAAAAGGTGAAAACTGTTGTTTACGCAGGATTGCATACGGGCCCTCATGGCCTCAAAGAACTTGATTTCGAAACAAAAGAAAAGATTAGGGCAACCTATCTTCGCCCCCTTCGTGATGCGGAAAAGGAAATGGATGTAGGGAGGAACTCGCGGATATCTAAAATATTAAGAAAGCAACCACAGATAGATATTGGAGAAAAGCTAATAGACCTCGTTGGTGCTGCGGACGATAAATTTAGTGATGTAATCAACAAACTTGGTATTGTTGGTATTGCACGTTTAATTAATCAGTTACTAGAAAAGCAACCAGCTATAAACGTCGCGACAAAAAATTTAAATGACAACTTTCTCCAACCGCTCCAAATGGATGGTGACAACTTAAGTGCCAAACTTGGTATTGGACCAGACGCGGATGACGAAACTCTAAAACGGCAAATGCTAGAAAAAATAGGTATAACTCTTGAGGGGGCTGGCGGTAAGCGTGGTTTAGGTTCTAATAATCTTTTATATATTGCTTGTGAAATGCTGTTGTTAGCGGACTCTCAAGATGAACCTGCCTTGTTAATTATAGAGGAACCAGAGGCACATTTGCATCCACAACGTCAATTAAAGTTAATACAGTATTTGCAAGAGAGAATATATATGCATCACTCTAAGCATAATGTACATCTTCAAATTGTATTGTCTACACATAGTCCAACATTAGCATCACAACTCCCTATTAAGTGTATGAGTATCATACACAACGGCATGGCTCTTCCTTTGAGGGAAGCTGATTTAGATGAAAATAATATTACCTTCTTAGAGCGTTTTATTGATGCAACAAAATCAAACCTATTTTTTTGTCGTGGACTGATGATTGTAGAAGGTGATGCAGAAAATTTATTAATGCCATCACTATCCAAAATATTAGGTGTGGATTTTACTAAAACAGGCGTATCTATTGTGAACGTTGGCCATACCGGCCTTAGCCGCTACGCGAATCTATTTTCAGGAACTGAAAAATACCCTAATCCGGGAATCAATGTAGCATGTCTTCATGATTTAGATTTAATCGAATACCCTGTTGCAAAAGAACTAGAGCTAAGCTGCGTCAGTGGCGAAGGTAAAGATGCTATTAAATTAGCTTGGGATGAAGCAAAAGCTATTATTAATACTAGTAAAACGACTAGTTTTACTGCTTTAAATGAATTGTTACCGGATAATATAATTTCTGGGCTAGCAGGTGATCCATTCGATCTGAATAAATTAAATAATACTGAGAATAGTCGATGCTACAAAGGCACCTGTGTTAAAGGGTTTTATTCGAAGCCTTGGACGTTAGAGTACTCCCTTGCGTATCACGGTTTAGGTGAGGAACTGACGATTGCTGCCTGTTTAGCAAAAGCTGAAAACTCTGCTCTATATGATATATCTAAGCATAAAGTAATCACTGAAGTTGCTAAAAAGTATTATGCGCACCTCAAAATAACATATAGCAGTCAAGAAATTATTGCAGGCAAGGTTTATCAGTTATTTCTCAGCCCTATCAGTATTTCTGAAGCGCTTCCCGAAGAAAAATCAGCTAAACTTATCCTAAAGAAAAAGGCCTCGAAAGCGGCAGCTGGCCAACTTCTAGGTATATTACTTGAAGAAATAGATATCAGCATGAAAGCGTCAAATCACACAGTTCAAGATCGTATTCAATTTTGGAAAAGTGTCCTGCCCAATGCTGTAGTGGACGCTGTAGAACATGTCACACCAGCTTATTCTACTTTTACTGCACCAGAGGTTGACTGTAATGAGTAGTATTCATTCCTTTTTATCTTGCGGCTCAACCCAACCTGATAAGCCATTTTCAGATAATGATATTAAGTGGGTGGAGTCTATTTTAGGTTTAAATAACGGTTTTGATACACACCAACTGGAGGTGCTTCAGAATATTGATAATCTTGATATAGAAGCTTGCCCTGGAAGCGGAAAAACAACAGTACTGGTTGCTAAACTCGCTTTATTGGCTCGTTACTGGAAGCCATCGAACCAAGGAATATGTGTATTATCTATGACAAATGCTGCCAGAGATGAAATACAAGAAAGACTTGGAGAAACAGTAGAGGGTCAAATGTTATTGCACCCCCCTCATTTCATTGGAACCATTCATAGTTTTTTTAGTGAATTCTTAGCCAAGCCTTATTTGAACTCTAATGGAATGGCTATTGTAAGTATTGACGATGATTTTTCTCGTTCACAGAGGCGTAAAACACTTCAGAAAGAACCTTATCTGAATCTGACGGATTACCTTTTAGCAGAACAGATAAAAAAACGAACAGATATAACTGAACAGAGTAAACCTACCACTAAAAAATACGTCGATGCGAAAGCATGGTTAGATGAACAAAAGGGAAAAACACTTGATGAACAACGGTTAGGAATCCCTGTTCACTGGCGTATGGTCGATACGGAGTATAATGTTACAACAGATAAAGATAAGTCGTTAGATATACCTGAAATTCTCTTACCAATGCTAAGAGGAGCAATTAAGGAAGTAGTCGATAAAGGCATTTTTGGGTTCAGTGACATTTTCTTATATTCCCGAGCTTTAATGAAATCGTCGGTAGACATTTTTAATATTATTCGAACACGCTTTCCTCTATTGTTTATTGATGAAGCTCAAGATACTTCCTGCTCTCAAGCTGAGATAATCTATGAACTATTTTTATCTGATAAAAACCCTAATGTTGCAAAAGTGATAAGGCAACGCTTTGGTGATGCCAACCAAACAATTTATACGTTCGAATCTCCTATGTCTACAGATGGAGTGGATCCCTACCCTTCGACAAGTATACCTAAACTCACGATACCTGTAAGTCATCGCTTTGATCAAAGCATTGCATCAATAGCATCAAAATTTGAAACAAACCCATTGCACATACCAATGCGCGGTATGAGAGCTGACGTCACTGAGGGAAGAAATCATTGTATTTTAATTTTCAACGAAGAAACAAGAAATCATGTAATACCAAGCTTCGCAGAGTATGTTTTAAAAGAACTGTCTGACCAAAACATAGAAAACTCCAATATTAGGGTTTGCTCTCATATACATAAAGGGAAGGACAACGCTCCTACAGCTGAAGAGTTCGCAAGAACGATTCAAGATTATTATTCGCCATATATAGCTGAAAATATGACTAAAGAATATCAGCAACATCACTTTCTAATTGATTATGTCCGCCATGCTCGCTTTCTTGTTAAGGATACAAAAGATATTAAATTAGGAATCGAGAAAATAGCGGAAGGCATCTATAAATTTTGTTTAATACTAAGTGAAAAAACTTCTGACACTATGACCGGCTCTCCGTTTTATAGAATTAAGTCTCTCAATAATAAGCATCGTGCTATTTCAAACGAAGTAGATAAAGCTATTTTTTTTTCATATAGTGAAAAAATCATAGGTTTTTTGGTTGATGATTTTACCGTAAATGATAAAGCATGGGATCAATTTGTTATTATTGTTTATGAAATTGTAAGTCTCTTACTTTCACAAAAACATATAAAATCAGATGGGGATAAATTTCTTAAGTGGAAAAGTGAAGATGAGCTTGATCAAATCCAAGAGGGGGGGCACTGGACAGGTATAGAGAAAGGGAATGTATATCGGCACCAAGTTAAAGGAAGTCCATCAGAATTTATAGACATTAAACTAGGGACCATACATTCCGTAAAAGGGCAGACACATACAGCAAATTTATTACTGGAAAGTAGTAATAGGGGCCCAATATTGGGACAGCTTAAAAGTTACCTATTAGGCAATGATGAAGCTAAGGATTCAACAGGTAATAAAAAATCTTGGCTCAATACTCTATATGTTGGGCTAACAAGGCCCACTCACCTTATTTGCTTGGCTATACCTGAGACTCATAAGAAAGATGCGAGAGCGAAAGAACCTATATCTTGGACGGAAGAAGACTTTGAATGCTTGAAGGCCATTGGATGGAAGGTAGCGAAAGTCAATACGAATTCTGAACTCGATTTTATCTAAGGTATTGATAAATTTAAATCTTGCTTTGTAGTATTCATAGCTAAATGGCTTGGATGTACATTTGTAAATTCCCAATTTAAGGAGACTCTATGCCAGAAGCAGGAGGTTGTACAACCCAATCAGGTATTTACTACCAAAATTCTATAGCGGCCCTGTATCTAGGGAGAATGCTAGACTTACGTCAACGAGCAGAAAAACATAGAGTTATAAATGTAAGATTAGAAGCACCAGAAAATGTAGATGATATAGTTATTCAGTTAAGCGATGGCTCTACAACTTTTATTCAAGCTAAAGAATCCATAACTAAAAATAGTAAACCTTGGAACGACCTATGGGAAAGTTTTGTTCAACAACTTTCTAAACCTAGCTTCCTATCTGATGATAAACTACAACTTTCACTTGGTGAGTTTAGTCATTTAGCAAAAAACTTACGTGAATGTTGTGAAAGAACTGATGGGGTCAATGATCAGTCTGAATATTTTAGTCGATTAACTATCGAGCAAAAAGAAATATTCAAATCAATTTCAAATTTATTCAAAGAACAACCCAACCCAGATTCTTTTACGTTACATTTATTATCTAAAACAGTTGTAGAGATAATACCTAGTCAATCTTTGGATAGAGATTATACGCCTATTTGGATGCCTGAATCATCAATATCACCTAACAATTTGAACACTATTCTGCGAGATTTAGCCGGTGGAAAATCTCGTACTAGAGGAAGTTTCAATTTTACAACCTTACAAAGTTCATTAATAGAAAGTAACAATATCCTTATTAAGGAACCCAATAATTGGGGGGCTGTTGAATATAGAAACGCTGTTTCCAAAATATCTGTTATTGATATTCCTGGTACAAATATAACTAAATCTATTAATAATAACTTTCCTTGGCCTAAAGCATCTAGATATGACGCTAACACTGAACCAGATTTTGATGACGAAAGCTTTAGTTTTGGGTTGAAAACTGACTATATAGGTTTGAATCAATTTCCTACATTTAACTTCGATAATGTCATTGTTATATCGGGTGCGGGGTTAGGGAAAAGCGTTTTAACCAAGGCTATTGCTAAAAAATCAATCAAAGATCATAAACTACCCGTAATTATTTCTATTCCTGATCTTTCACGTACAAGCTTAGAGATTGGAGATTACCTAAAGCAAAATATTAACACTAAGTTTAGCGTCAACATTGATTGGCTTAGAGCTGCTGAATCTGGCTTATTAATATTACTTTTAGACGGCCTTGATGAAGTTTCCACATCCAGCAGAACTTTGATTTTAGAAAGAATTAAAGTATTTGTCGCCAGATACCCAAAAACACCTTGGCTAGTGACTGTGCGAGATGCATCAGCACTTAATGCGCCTACTAATGCGACACTAGTTGAATTAGAGCCTTTAAGCGATAGTGATATAATTAATCATATTTCATTCTATCGTCCTGATGAGTCCTGTCTAGGAGAGCAACTCCTTAAGCAGTTAGAGCTTTATCCAGATGTACACCGATTATCCAGAATACCGCTATTTTTAGCTTTATTAATTGCCACTCTAAAGCCTTCAGGAGATCTACCCAAGAATAGATCCGAATTACTAGAAAATTATCTTGAGTTACTCTTCAATCCTGAGCAGTTTAAGGTGCTCGAACTGCAAGAGTCAGATTCATTTACTTTAAGAAAAATTTCTGAATTATTAGCTTTTGAAGCACTCGAACGTGAGCAAATTGGAATTTCTAGCCGACTTTTAACTAATAGTATTCACAAGGTAACTGACGTTAATAATTTATTACTAATAAAAGAACAGCTAATAACTCACGGTATACTCAGAAAAATTAGCCCTAGTATGTATGTATTCCCTTTTCCTATTATTCAAGAATATTTAGCAGCTTGCCACATATCAGATAATCATATAAATGAAATTTCTGAGCGATTAAATTTCGCGATAAAGCGCCCATGGGCACAGGCCATCCAATTTGTTTTAGAACAGCACACATCTCCTAATAATTTGGTACGCGGTTGGTTAAATAAAGTAGATGATCTTTTTAATACAAATTTACGATTAATTGCTCGCTGTATCGCTAATGGGATGCAAGTAGATAATAGTATTAAACAAGATGTAGCCAAAAGATTGACTAAAATCTGGCCCGTTTCATCGTGGCGTTCTAAACGTCGAATTGGAGAATTGATATGTGAGATATTATCTAACGACCTATTTCCAGAACTTCGAAAATTACTCTCAAAACGTTACTTATTAAATGAAGGGGCTGGATCAATAGTTGTAAAACTTAATGATAACACTTTAACAGAAAACATATTAAATGAACTGCTTAATGATGATATTGATTTACTATTTCACTTATATGAATTACAACCAGCTGTTGATTCTCTTGGTAATCGAGCTTTAGAAATCTACCTTAACAAAGCAGGTCAAGTTTCTAATGATGACCGTAAGATTGAAGCTATAAGTAGCTTGATAGAAGATCTAAAGCCTCAAAACATTTCGAAGACATTTATTGCTGATATATACATTAATCAAGATATCCCCAATATTATACGTTTAGCCTTATTAACTATTTATCCCGATTTAATCAATAAACAAGTTTTAGAGTTGGTAGATGAAGCTCTAGCCGTAGATTGCTATATGCATAACAGCATGGCCTTAAAAGTTTTGTCATGTACTAAGAATTTCAAACAACATTGCGAACTCAAGTTAACTGATACCAGTATCCCTATTGAACAAAGGGAATTTATCCTAGAACATTTTCATCAACAGTTATCAAGCACAGAAGCACAAGGTTTTTTGTATGAATTGGCTCACAACCCAAAAATCCCTAAGAATTTTAAAGATAAATTACTTGTCTATTCAGCTCGCTTTGGGGGGCAACAAGCTATGCTTGAACTTGTGAATGATTTCTCACAATTACCTTTTAAGGTGGTTTCTGCTTCAATTTCCATATTGGGCTATCACCGTTCTCTAGAAGTTGCTAAGAAAGTAATAGATTATTTGGATAAAAAGGAATTTACACCAAATGAACGAGCTCTCCTTACTTCCAGCTTAGTTACGGGTACATTATATGAATTTGAAATGTTTTCATTTCAAAGCGGCGCTTTGAAACCTGCATTACCACACCCAGGTCTAAATTTATTCAAAGAACAAGTTGTAAAGTGGGCTCAACTTAATGACTACGAGCCTATTGATGGATTACAAATCTATGCGGATATCTCTAATCTAGGTGAGGAGGTTGGCCTTAGTTTACTTACAAATCTCATCACCGAATTGGTGGAGTCAGGTATTATTGATTTTACCGGTAATAAAGTTATTAATGACTCCCATATATTAGGGAGAGCTATAGACACTCTAAAAGATAATAAAACTTTTTTATCAATTGATTTATTGGAAAAAGTGGCTTCAGACTATTCATACAATGCAAGCTCTAGTGCAATTTCAATGCTTTCCGCTATTGCAACAAGAGATGCATTTGACGCTTTAATTAGAGTTTATTCCGAAAGTACTTTTAAGATGACTCAAAATGTTGCAAAAGGGTGTCTTGAAAATCTATCAGGTAGACTAGGGTTACATGTTACTAAAGAAGGTAAAAATTTAAAAATCACTTCATTATAATAATTCCTATTAAAAATAAAACATTACTTTGGTTAAAATTCTATTACAAAAGTTTTAACCGTTAACTATCTATAAACTGAATCGAAACATTCGATGCTATACTCATATCACCTTGTGAACTTTGTTCAATATGACTCGACCACCAGCACATTAATACTCTTCTTCGCTCAAGATATACAGCACGATTATAAGCACGACGAACCTCATTTTTATCAACATGAGCAAGGGCTGATTCAATAACGTCAGGATCAAAGCCTTGTTCATTTAATGTAGTACTAGCGAGAGCTCTTAAGCCATGAGAAACCAGTTGACCATTAAAGCCCATACGTTTCAGTGCCATATTAGCTGTTTGACTATTAGAGTGGCTCTTAGGATCTCTATGGCTTGGGAATAGGTATTCTCTGTGGCCGCTATTTGATTTAATAAACTCTAATAGTGATATAGTTTGTGGGGTGAGTGGTATGGTGTGAGGTTTGTTCATTTTCATGCGCTCAGCAGGTATGACCCAAACCTTCTCTTCAAAGTTAATATCTTCCCATCTTGCTGTTACCGCTTCAATTGGACGGGTCATGGTATGTAATTGCCACTCAACTAAACTTCGGGTAGTCCGCATAATGCTAGCAACCGAAAGTGCCTTCATTAATTCAGGAAGACGTTCGGGTTTTATGGTCGGCATATTGGTCTTTTTCGGGGCCGCAAACAATTTGGTTATCTCAGCAAGGTAATTCACTTCAATTAATCCAGAAGCAACGGCAAGTCGCATGACTTCGTTTATATTACGGCATAGGCGCTTTACTGTTTCTAAGCTTCCTTTATGGGCGATAGGGTTCAATATATCAATTACCATCTTAGGTTTAACTAAGTGGATAGGTATATTTTCTAGCTCAGGGAGGACATGCCTTTCTAAATTTCGCCATGCATGAGAGGCGGTCTCTGCTTTTACTTGATGTTTTTTTAGTACTAACCATTTTACTGCAATTTTACCAAAGGTATTTTGTAGTTCTTCTTTGGCTAATTCAGTAGCTTCATCTCTATGAGCTTTAGGATCGATATCTTTAGCAAGTAACTCTCGTGCTTCACGTTTCTTTTGACGAGCTTCTGCAAGGGTAACGCTGGGGTATGAGCCTAGGCTTATGCTAGTGCGTTTTTTGGTATATGGCTTAAAGTAGTCGAGCAACCAAGTTTTAGTGCCATTAGGCTTTATTCTTAGCTGTAAGCCTTCACCGTCAGATAATTTGTAGACTTTATCTTTGAGCTTAGCTTGTTTTACTTCTGTATTCGTTAGCGGAGTGACTATTTTTGCCATTTTAGTAGTACCAGAAATTGCGATTTGTTGTAGTACTACTAACTGTACTACTAAAAAATGCGAATGTCACCGTATGGCAAAGTACAGAGGAGTACACTAAATATTGAGGTTTTAACGTTTTTATTGGGCTGTAGGATGATATGGAACATGGGAGAACAAGAAAATGGTGGCCCCTCCCTGACTTGAACAGGGGACCTGTCGATTATGAGTC